>Ga0154514_149_pt1 | contig 5013 bp, 5 predicted proteins | sample RifGroE2_FD_115993 | JGI IMG/M metagenome (GOLD analysis project Ga0154514, IMG submission 115993) | Bacteroidetes bacterium GWE2_40_63 | reverse complement strand
TTTACACAACCATCAATCATAGGCACATCTTTAAGATCCTTAAAAAAATCATCAAGCTTTAAACGCGAGACATTAGAATATTGTGATTGCATTATCCGACAAAACAGAGACTTCCCAGCCCCCGAAGGTCCAGCTACAGCAATAATATATGGTTTCATAGTATGTTTCTATTATATCAAACAATCCAGCATTTTGCTGGATTATTATGGCGAAGAGAGAAGTAAGTCTTTATTAATTCTAATTTAAAAAGCTTTGTATATTGGAGTTTTTTGAGTTTAAAAGAAAAAAAGTTGGTGTGCGTATTACTGAGTAGATCGATATGGTGAAAAAATATTCAAATTCATTTAATCGCTATGAACTAAAGTATGTTTTGCCAATAGAAAAATGCCAAGAAGTTATTGAGAATCTGGAAGCTTATGTTGTTCCAGATCCTTATGGAGATGCACATGGCCGATACATACTTACGAGTTTATATTACGATACTGCTGATTTTCGTTTTTATCATGAAAAGATAAATGGATTAAAGCACCGTAAAAAACTTCGCATACGTCTTTATGAAAATCAAGACCAGGTTACAGAAAATACTTTAGTGTATGTTGAAGTTAAGGAACGCATTGATCGGATTATCCGTAAGCGCCGGATTCAAATGAAACTAAAAGATGCATTGACACTTTGTGATCATCAAGACGAACCATATTTCGATGTTCAATCAGACGAAGTGCTAGGGGAGTTACATTATTTGTTACAAATGTATCGCCTGCAACCAACGGTGATTACAAGCTATCAGCGTCAGGCATTCCGAGGCACGAAATACGATCGAGGTTTACGCATTACCTTTGATACAAATATACGTTATCGAAGAAGCAACCTTGACCTAACAAAAAAAGATTTTGGAGAGTTCATGCTACCGCCAAACATGTGTATTATGGAAATAAAAGTAAATAATTCTGTACCAATCTGGTTAACACAACTTATTGCTAAGCATGAATTACAAATAGATCGCATTAGTAAGTATTGTACTTCACTTGAGCGCGCTCAAGATAAAATAAATAAATCCGTTATTTTTTTAACATCATAATTAATTATGGAAGAACTCACAAATCAATTATTAGGTATATTTACAAACTTCAATGACCTATCAGGCACATTCTCAATGACTGATGTGATAATAGCGCTGGTTTTAAGTTATATGCTAACTAGCATTGTTGGCTATGTCTACAAAATTACACATAAAGGTACTTCATATACGCAAAGTTATGTTCACACCCTGATTTTAATGGGAATGGTTGTGGGTGTGATTATGCTAATCGTTGGATCAAATATTGCTCGAGCTTTTTCATTAGTCGGTGCACTTTCGATTATTCGTTTTAGAAATGCTGTTAAAGAAACAAGAGATGTTGGTTTTATTTTCTTTGCGATGGCGATTGGCATGGCTTGCGGAACGCGATTTTATTTATTGGCAATTGTTTCGACGCTTATCATTTCGCTACTGATGCTTATTATGTTTAAGTTTGATTTGTACAAGAAACAATTAACAGGTCAGATGCTCACTGTGCGACTTGTAAAAGATACTAATTTTGAACATTTATTTGACGATATCTTTTTAAGCATGACAAGCCGTGCTGATCTTGTGAGTATTGATGACGCTCGTTCAAATGATGAGGTAGAAGTTATTTATTCAATTGATTTGAAACGGAGAATAAGTTCACAGAAGTTCCTAGAATCAATTCGATCCATTGTCGGTCAAAAACAGCGAATTAGCCTTATTACAGGCTACAATACAACGGACTTGTAAGGTTATATATGAAAACACTGATGCTTCGAAGGAATATTTGGCTTATTTTTCTGGCAGTTATCTCTATTACCACACTATTGTATTTTGGTGCTATCAGAATTGTTTCATATGTTTCTTCGACTAGTGCTTTTGCAAGTAGTTATGATTGCATAACAAATATAGTTGATCTTTTTGATGATCAATCAATCCATGAAATTGAAGTGATCATGAGTGATGATGATTATGAAAAAATGATTACAACCTATAAGGAGAATTCAGAAAAAGAATATTGCAAGGTTGATGTTGTGATCGACGGTGTCTTGATTAATGATGTCGGTATTCGTCTGAAGGGCAATCTTACGCTTAACACTGCTTTAGGGACGATGGATAATATGAATATAGGTGATGATCAGATGAATGGATTCCTGGGCATGGGAAAAAATGGAGAAATTCCAGATGTAAATGACATGCCCGAGTTCATGCAGAGAGATGGGTTTGGATTACCTATGAATTTCGAAGACCCAGCATTAGCTTTGCCAGAAGGGCAAATACCTCCTGGATTTGATTTTGAAAATATGAGGGAAGGTGGAATTAAAGATATGGCTGGCGGGCAAATTCCTTATCTTTTAAAATTTGATGAGTTCGTGGAAGGTCAAACTTACGAGGGTTATACGGAAATTGCAATAAGAACTGGGGACATTGCACAACTAGCTGAGCAAATTACTTATTTCGCCTACGAGCTCGCTGGAATAATTGCGCCTGATACCTCATATGCGTCAGTAACAATTAATGGTGAGACACAGTTATATTCATTAGCGCAAAATATTGATGAATCATTTTTAACCGAACATTTCGAAAATAGCGATGGCGTTTTGTATAAGGCTGGAAATTTTGTTCAGATTGAATATCTTGGTGATGATCCAACATTATATGCGGAAAGTTTTGAACAAAAAACAAATAAAAATGATGATGATCTAACACCCCTGATTGATTTTTTACAATTTGTGACAGAATCATCAGACCAGGAGTTCGCAGAGCAACTCGGAGACTGGCTTGATATTAATTCATTTATGGCGATGATGGTGCTTGACGAGCTTTTGGGAAATTCAGATTCTTTTGTTGGTATGGGAAGTAATTTTTTCTTGTACTATGATAAAGAAATCAAGCAATTCACAATATTATCTTGGGATGCGAATATGTCGTTGGGTTCTGGTATGGGTGGAGGAATGGGTATGGGGATGGGAATGAACCAAAATGGACAGGATCAGGGAATACTGCAAAACCAAGCAGAACAGCCGGACAATACTGATGGTATTTTGAATGATGAATTTGATGTTATAAATCGGCCACAAGGCGGTAACATGAAAAGTGGATCAAACTTACTTAAAGATCGATTTTTTGAAAATGAAGAATTTAGCACAATGTACGAAGGCGTATATGAAAATCTAGAAACATTACTATATAGCTCAGATATTTTACTAAGAAAAATTGAGGAATCATCTGCAGTTTTTGAGCAATATAATAAAGAACATGATATCCTAGATATTGAAGAATACAGTTCATCTGTTAATAAAGTCATCAATTATATCCAACAAAAGATGTCTGAGTTTAAATAAGTATGCGCAATGTTGCGTTTCATGACATGAAAGATGAAGAGATTGCGCAAAGAGCTTCCAAAGAGCGCTTTCTTTTCGGTATAATCGTTGATCGTTATGCGGCTGCTTTGGAACGCTATATTCGTCGCATGGGTGTAGGTAATCAAGAGGACATTCATGATATTTTACAAGATACTTTTTTAAAAACCTATCGCAATCTTCAGCAGTTTGACATGGATTTAAAGTTTTCTTCGTGGCTTTACCGAATCGCACACAATGAAACTATATCATTTTTCCGAAGGACAAACATTCGTCCAGAAGCGCACTATGTAGAAGATATGGAGAAAGTACTTGAATCTATCCGTGCAGATATTGATATTGAAAAAGCAACACAAAGATCGATCGATATAGAACAAATTATGAATGCAATTCAAGATTTGGAATCTCGGCTTCGGTCCATCGTAGTGCTTCGATATATGGAACAAAAGAGCTATCGTGAAATATCAGATATTCTACATATTCCGGAAGGTACAGTTGCAACGCTTTTGCATAAGGCAAAAAAGAGAATCAAAACAGCTTTAGGACAAAATATATGAAAAAAATAAGTAATCAAAAAATTACATCAAAAGAAATTTTGGAAGAACTTGAGGAGGAAAACATAAAACAAATTCCACGCTGGATGTTTATTTTGAAAAATATTGTATTCTGGCTTTTGTGGGTAGTGTTTGTTATTTTTGGTGGATCTTTAACAGTATCATCTGTAATCTTTCATATTCAGTTTTCCGGATGGGAATATTACCCAGTAACGCATAGCTCGCTTGGTAATTTCTTAATTGATGCTGTCCCTTATGTTTGGATTATTCTTTTTATTATCTTTTTATCTATTGGTTTTGAAAATATTCGACATACCAGGCGAGGATATAAATATGCTTTTTCTGCACTCATTACTTTAAGTCTGTTATTGTCAGTTGCTGGTGGAACTTTTCTTAATGCTCTTGGAGCCGGTAGATTTGTTGAAGACCATCTCGGAGGGCATATTCCTTTTGACAGAGAACCCCCAGGACTTAACGAGGGTCTTTGGAATGGAGCTGAAAAAGGTTTGCTAGCTGGTACTATATCGTGGGCGGATCAAGGTGGTGGGCGATTTATGTTAGAGGAATTTGATCAAAGCCAATGGCTTATTGACGCAACTCAGTTAAGCGATGACGACTGGAATTTGATTGAGCAGGGATCTGAAATAAGAGTGGTCGGCTTGCCTTATAACGAAGGCGATGAATTCTTTGTGTCATGTTTTGTATTTTCCTGGGACAATACGCGCAGGCCGCCTGGCGATCCAGGATTTATTCCGCCACCTTCGCAACCTTGTAGTGAATGTCAGCATAATATGGCAGATATCAAATCTTGTGACGATGTGCCATCCTTTGATTTTTTAAGATAAAACAACAGCGCTTGAATAATGACCTCAAAAACTGTACTATTCGATCAAAGTGGAGAGGTCGCATAGTGGCCTAGTGCGCCGCCTTGGCCACCGCCTCTGGCGGGGTTCCGCCAGAGGCGGAAAAAGGCTATTGAATATGTTTGTGGTATATATTTTAAAAAGTATTTCAAACAGTCGATATTATATCGGAATGACTTCTAATATTG
>Ga0154514_111_pt2 | contig 9706 bp, 10 predicted proteins | sample RifGroE2_FD_115993 | JGI IMG/M metagenome (GOLD analysis project Ga0154514, IMG submission 115993) | Bacteroidetes bacterium GWE2_40_63 | reverse complement strand
CCGTCCGGTGTTTTTCCTTCAAAGCGGGTGCAAAAGTATTTTTTATGCCTATTCAATCCAAATATTCCGACACATTTTTTTTGATTATTTTACAAATATATTACAAACACTTGATTATCTTTATCTTAAAATTTATCCATTTTTGAGAGTTTGAAATGCTATATGTCCATCGAATAAGAAAGAATACCTAATATTATAATAGAAGTAAAAATGTGTCGTTCATTTTTGAATCAAGAATAGAGGTAACTACCCAAGAATTATTATCTTCGCATCATTCAAAAACAAAAAAATGGAAAGAAATAAAATTGTCATTATCCCCACTTACAACGAAAAGGAAAACATTGAAGCCATCATTCGTAAAGTATTTTCACTTGAAGGAGATTTTAATCTTTTAATTGTTGAAGATAATAGCCCGGATGGAACTGCCACCATTGTAAAAAGGTTGATGCAGGAATTTCCAGAAAGGCTTTTCATCATGGAACGATCTGGAAAATTAGGTTTAGGAACTGCTTATATTGATGGCTTTAAATGGTCGTTGGCGAATGGTTATGAGTACATTTTTGAAATGGATGCTGACTTTTCACATAACCCAGAAGATTTGATAAAACTGTATCATTCCTGCAAAGATGGGGCCGATTTAGCCATTGGCTCAAGATATATATCTGGAATAAACGTAGTTAACTGGCCCATGGGAAGGGTTTTGATGAGTTATTATGCCTCTGCATACGTGCGGTTGGTTACTGGGATGAAAATACAAGATACTACTGCCGGATTCAAATGCTATACCCGTAAAGTATTAGAAACCATTGATTTTGATAAGATCAAATTTAAAGGGTACGCCTTTCAGATTGAAATGAAATTTACCACCTGGAAATTTGGATTCAAGATTGTGGAGGTTCCGATCATTTTTACAGACCGAAAAGAGGGCAAATCAAAAATGAGTGGCGGTATTTTTAATGAAGCCATTTGGGGAGTGATGCGGATGAAATGGCGGAGTTTCTTCCGCTCCTATAAAAGATAATAGGCTATAACAATATGATGAGGATTCTTATTAAAAATGCATCCATTGTCAATGAAGGCATCCAAAAGCTTGGACACATTGTTATTGCTGGTGACCGCATTGAAAGTGTGTTGGATTCTTTACCTGCCGATCTTCATCAACAGGTTTACCAAATTATTGACGCATCCGGGAAAATAGTTATTCCGGGAGTTATTGATGACCAAGTTCATTTCAGGGAGCCCGGGTTAACACACAAAGGGGATATTTATAGTGAATCGAAAGCGGCTATTGCTGGTGGTATCACCTCTTTTATGGAAATGCCTAATACCAATCCACAAACAATTACACAATCCCTTTTGGCCGAAAAATTTGAATTAGCCTCCGCAAAGTCGTTGGCCAATTTCTCTTTTTATCTGGGAGCCACAAACAATAATCTTAAAGAAATTGTAAAAATCGATGCCAAAAATGTATGTGGCATAAAGGTTTTTATGGGGGCATCTACCGGAAATATGCTGGTAGATAACATTAAGACCCTTGAGGGTATTTTTGCCGAAGCCCCATGTTTGATTGCCACTCATTGTGAAGACGAAACTACTATCAAACAAAATCTGGAACACTATAAATCGCTATTTGGGGAGCATATACTTCCCAAACACCATCCATTAATCAGGAGTGAGGAGGCGTGTTATCTTTCATCGTCAAAGGCAATAGAACTGGCCACCAAGTACAATAGCCAACTGCATGTATTGCACCTTTCAACAGCCAAAGAACTGAGCCTCTTTGGAAAAGGCCCTGTTGAACAAAAGAAAATTACGGGTGAAGTCTGTGTCCACCATCTTTGGTTTGATGATAGTGATTATGAAAGGCTTGGGCAACGGATTAAATGGAATCCTTCAATTAAAACCTCACGTGACAAAGAACAACTTTTACATGCTCTGTTGAATAATAAAATAGATGTAATTGCTACCGACCATGCGCCACACACTTTGGAAGAAAAAATGCGCCCCTATACCACCTCAGCTTCAGGGGGGCCACTGGTACAACATTCGTTGATAGCCATGTTGGAGCTCAGCCTCCAAGGAAAAATAAGCATTGAAAATGTTGTTGAAAAAATGTGCCATGCCCCTGCCATGTTATTCCGGATCAAAGAACGTGGCTTTATCCGTCCGGGATATTTTGCTGACTTGGTATTGGTAGCCTTAAACCAACCCCATACGGTAACCAAAGATTCGCTTTTGTATAAATGCCAATGGTCACCATTCGAGGGTGTGACGTTCCAATCATCAGTCAGCCATACGTTTGTCAATGGAAAACTGGTTTACGATCAGGGACAATTTAACGAAACACCCAAAGGCAGCGCTTTGGTATTTAACCGCTAATTCATTGCTTTTCTAACTTTAACGCAGAATAAACCTCGACATGGTACGGCTCCGTTGCTCCACCAGGATGGTTTTCCCTTCAAGAATCTTATTCTCCGCTCCCGGCTTATAATGCCTGATGGTAATCAATTCCAACTGATCGTTGTATTTTACTTTGTAATGAAGTTTGAGTTCCTCAATAGCTTTAGGGACCCTATTCATATTTGTATCCACCGAAATTGAAAAATTGAGCGCGCTGGTCTGCATCAGATTCACTTGGATTTGATGTTTAGCCAGAACCGCAAAAATGTGGCTCAGGTTTTCTTCCATGATAAACGAAAAATCCAAAGGGCGGATGGAAACCAATACCTGAGCCTCCTTTTTGATATATACCGGGGGGAAATCAGAACTTTCAAAAGGGCCAATAAGGGTTCCTTCATCGCTAAGCGTTAAAAAAGAGCGCACTTGTAACGGGATTTCCTTATTTTGGAGAGGTTTCACGGTTTTTGGATGAATAACCTTTGCCCCATAATAAGTAAGTTCAATGGCATCGGCATACGAAAGACGGGTGATTTTTTCAGCTCCGGACATCCAATCTGGGTCGGCACACAAAATACCCACCACATCTTTCCAAACCACCACTTTCTGGGCATTCAGCGAATTGGCAATAATAGCCGCAGTGTAATCGGAACCTTCGCGACCTAACGTGGTTGTTTGGTTGTTCTGGTCGGAACCAATAAATCCCTGAGTAAGGAATAATTTTTTGTCGGAATCGGCAAACTGTTTTGCAATTAACTTCCCTGTAAGTTCCCAGTTTATCCGTCCTTCGCGGAATGTGCTGTCGGTTTTAAGGCAGTTCCGGATATCGACCCATTCTACCTTTATCTGTTGCAGGTTTAAATAAGCAGCAACAATTCTTGTAGAAAGCATTTCGCCAAAACTTACAATTTGATCGTATTCATAATCATAGTTCAAGCTTGGTTTTTTTGAGGTTTTGTGGTCCAATTCTTTCAGCACATTGCTAAATTCACCAAAAATCTGATTTTCCAAGGGGAACAACGACTCGATAATTTGACGATGATAAGATTCAAACTGTTGCCGAAACTCCTGAAAATCGGAACCTTTATAATAATGATGGGTTAATTTTTCCAGAAGATTTGTGGTTTTTCCCATGGCAGAAACCACAATCACACCTTGACTCATATGCTCTTTGCAAATATTTGCCATCCGTTGAATGGCCTCAGTATTTTTAATGGATGCACCACCAAATTTATTGACAATCATGTTTTTCGTTTCTTTAAGCTATTTGTAACCCAATAAATTGCTGTCAAAATTAAAGAATTGATGCATATTACCTTACTTGCAGGGAAAAGAATTTTAGTAGGCAAAAACAGGTGTTAAATCCTTTAATGAATTGTTTTTTAATAACATATTATAAAACGGATGTGTTTTTTCATTACTTTTATTTTATAAACAAAGAAATTTGAGATAAATAGAGCCTTTTTTCAGAAACACACCGCCTATGAACCGTTTTAAAATACTTATGAGCCAATTGATGTTAACATTCATCATGACAACCACTTATGGGCAAACGGGTGTATTTTATTATATCTCTGACCCAACCAATCTACCCAATTCAAAGGTGATAGATATTATTGAAACTCCTGAAGGAAATATTGTTATGCTTGATAGAGCGGCAGATGATAAATACTTAAACCCAGTCATCCATCTGCTTACCACTGATAAAATAGGGACCTTACAAAAAAATGTCTCCGCTCCTGTTGAAAATCTGTACGACTTGGTAAAAATTAGCCCATTCAATGAATCAAGCTTCCTTGTTTTTGGGAATTTAACCCTCAACAAACAGTACGAGGCCACACAAGTCACTATTGATGATAAAGGGACGATTCTTTCGCAGAGCAAAGAGTCACAGGTTTATTCCACATTAATCAGCGATGTGAAAAAAGTGGGAGCCTATTATTTTGTGCTTTATACCAAATCAGGTAAAAATGAAAAGTATAACATCACGCTAAATAAAGTTGAAGCATCCACAAACCAAGTGGTCTGGTTGAAAAAGATATCGTCGGAACAAAATGAGGAGGCCGATAAAATAGCGGTTTTGCCAGATGGGCGGATCGATATTTTGGGCAAAAAATATAATGATGAAATGACCGAATATGTTCCGATTATTTATCAAATTGACGAAAACGGGAACCAGGTCTGGAAAAAAGGGATTGACTTACCAAGCAATTTTAGTTGTCAGAGCTTTAGTGTGAATGATGCTAAGGAAATTGTTTACCTCTGTGGATATACTAAAAATCCCACCGGATTTTCCGAAACCCGGCTGGTAAGACTTTCTTCTACTGGTGAAGAGTTGAATTATGTTATTCTCTCCGATTTTAGCGCAAACGGACTTATTGCCCTGAAGAATAAAACCTACATTGCTTATGGTTCAAGGTTTTATGTAGATCAAAAACAGGTGGTGACCAAGGCTAAGTATGTGATTTTTGACCCAATGCTACGCGAATTGACATCAAAAACACTGGATGACACCGACAAACCGGACAAAGACCTGATACAACAACTGAAAACCAGCTCCGATTTAAATACCGCCACCCAACTGATGGATGGCCGTATAGCTTTGGCAGGGAAGATTTTCATGCCTGTTGCTCCCAATAACCCTAAAAAGCAAAATGTTCCGTTATTAATACTCATCGATAGCGATGGAACCTATCAAAAATAGGTGGGTTATCGGTAGATGATGATTTGCCAACACCCATTTTACAAGTTTCCTCTTATTACCTGCAATTATCCAATGCCACAATAGTGCTTCGGTTCGTATTTATTAATCCGAAAAACTATATTTGCACAATGTAAATGAGTTTGGCATACATTCAAAGATGCTATTACAGCTAATGGATTAGCCAATCACCGAAACCTAAAATGATTATGATATACAACTTCGACGAGACTATTAATAGAAAAAATACAGACTGTGTAAAATACGATGGGCTTGCTTTGTACCTGGATGCCGAGGGAACGCTGCCCATGTGGGTAGCCGATATGGACTTTAAATCACCTCCGTGTATAGTCAATGCGCTAAAAAAACGCTTGGAACATGAAGTGTTTGGATATACCATTAAAACCGATCGTTTTTATCAAAGCATCATCCATTGGCTTGAAAAACGACATGGTTGGGAGGTAAAAAAAGAATGGATTTCGTTCAGCCCTGGGGTTGTTGCCGGATTTACCATTGCCATTGAACAGTTTACCCAACCCGGTGACCAAATTATTGTGCAACCGCCGGTGTATTTCCCGTTTTTCCAATCGGTAAAAGATAGCGGCCGACAAGTGGTTTACAATCCGCTCAAACAGGTTAATGGCCGTTATACTTTCGATTTTGATGATTTAAAAAGCAAAATAACTCCTAGGATTAAAATGTTGCTTCTAAGCAACCCACACAACCCGGGGGGTACGGTTTGGACAAAGTCGGAATTGTTGGAACTGGCTACCATTTGTATAAAAAATCATATCCTGATTATTTCCGATGAAATTCATGCCGACATTGTTTATAAACCTTCGAAACACACCCCTTTGGCCAGTATCAGTAACGAAATTGCTGAACAAACATTGACCGTAATGTCGCACAGTAAGACATTTAATGTTGCAGGATTGACCACCTCATATGTGATTTGTCCAAATCCAGAAATGCTGAAAAAATACAACCACGGATTAAATGTGCCACACCTGCACATGGGAAATATTTTTGGCACCGAAGCTTTAATTGCCGCCTACACAGAAGGTGAACCCTGGTTGGAACAATTGCTGGTTTATCTGCAAAAAAACATTGAAACTGTTGATGCGTTTTTAAAAGCCGGAATTCCACAAATTAAAATGATGAAACCCGAATCAACCTATCTGTTGTGGCTCGACTGTAAAGAGTTGAAAATGGAACCCAAAGAACTTCACCAATTCTTTTTATCGGAAGCCAAAGTTGCCGTTAATGAGGGAAGCATGTTTGGCCCAGGAGGAGAAGGTTTTGTGAGGATGAACGTAGGTTGTCCGCAATCAATGGTAAAACAGGGCCTTCAGCAAATTAAAGATGCCCTGAAACGGAGAAAGGCCGCCTTATAAACTCTGGTTGTTAGGCTAACAATCAACAATTTATCTTAAAATAAAAAACCCCGGTTTGAATTCCGGGGCTGACACTGATTAGAAGTTTTTGGTTTTAAGGGTTAAATTGTATCTAGATTCCAGTGAGGGTTCCGGAAAAAAGTGAACAAAATCAATTGCCATGAGTGAAAAAGTTATTCAGCCAACAGTTTTTTTACCGTCCAATCGGTACTACAAGCCTCTTCGTGCTGTTCTGCCTTTAAGTCATCGGGCTTATCACTTTTAAGCTCCACGCAAGCTGGGTTAGATGTAGCAGAAGCATCATCCTGCAAAGTGGTGGCCCAGATTCCTACCGAAAAACAGAGGGCTATCAGAATTAAATAAAGTGCGTTCATGTCCTTGGTTTTAAATGTTACCCAAATTTCAATAACATTTTTCCAGATTGAAAGTGTTTTTCGATAAGCGGTTAAAAACTCCGATAAAAGGTTTCAACAAAAATTCACTCCGAATACGGGTCAATTGAATATGATTCAGGTTGCATCAACTTTATTTGGAGAATCTACAAAAAAAGGGAACTTTGCAAAAACAAATTTGAAAAACGAGGAATTATGGTTAACCCCTATATTGAAGAAACCACTTTTGAAAAAATAGATTACACCCAGCAACCTTTACCCAAAGGGGAATACGAGCGTTGCACCTTTCGGAATTGTGATTTCTCGGGCAGTCAACTTTCTGAAATCCGGTTTGCGGAATGTTCCTTTTTTGATTGCAACTTAAGTCTGGCCAAAATCACCAAAACGGCCTTTCAGGAGGTCCGGTTTAAAGATTGTAAATTGATGGGCTTGCATTTCGAGACGTGTCAAGGTTTTGGGTTAGCCATGGGTTTTGATCATTGCACCCTAGATCATTCTTCGTTTTACCAGCAAAAGCTGAAAAAGACCCATTTCAAGAACTCCAAACTCCATGAGGTAGATTTTACCGATACTGACTTAAACCACGCTGTTTTTGAGAACTGCGACCTTTTTCGGGCAGCCTTTGAAAATACCAATCTTGAAAAAGCTGATTTCCGCACCTCGTTCAACTTCAGCATCGATCCAGAGATAAACCGGATGAAAAAAGCCAGATTTTCGCAAGCCGGATTGGCCGGACTTCTGCTAAAATACGATCTAGAGGTAGAAGAATAACCTTCTGTTTTCGATATTTTTAGAACCATCATTTGAGAAGCTGGTTAGGAATGTGGACTTATTTTTGAACAAAAAGCACTCCTTTTTCCTTTATAAGCATTAAATCATCTTATTATGGAAAATACAAAACCCAAAAATATTACGGTAGAAGCTACCGTGAATGCCCCTGTGGAAAAGGTATGGACCCTTTGGACCACACCTGACCATATTACGCAATGGAATTATGCATCGAATGACTGGCACACCCCACGGGCAGAAAACGACCTGCGTGTTGGCGGAAGTTTTCTTTCGCGGATGGAGGCTCGGGATGGCAGCCTAGGTTTCGATTTTACTGGTGAATATGTAGAAGTGGCTCCCCACAAAAAGATTGTTTACACGATTGCCGATGGACGGCTTGTAACCATCACCTTTACAGCCTTGGGCCAAACCACCAAAGTAGTTGAACAATTCGAAGCTGAAAATACACATCCCATGGAGATGCAGAAAACCGGATGGCAAGCCATTCTGGATAATTTTAAGAACTATGCTGAGAACATCCTTGAATAAAAACGTTGGATGTTAATACCTATTTCCCATTCTGAACAGGTTGATTTATTTAACTTATTTTAAATTAGTTGTTTATGGCTATCCAAAAAATAACCCCATGCCTTTGGTTCAATTCGCAAGCCGAAGAGGCTGCCCGATTCTATACCTCTATATTTAAGAACTCCTCCATAGGCGACATTAGCCGATTTGGAAAAGAAGGTTTTGAGTTTCATGGAAAACCTGAAGGCGCTGTAATGACCGTAAGTTTTACTCTTGATGGGCAATTGTTTACTGCTTTAAACGGTGGCCCAATCTTTACCTTCAATGAATCCGTTTCATTTATGGTAGGCTGCGATACCCAGAACGAAATAGATTATTATTGGAATAAATTAACAGAAGGCGGACAAGAAAGTAATTGTGGCTGGTTGAAAGACAAGTTCGGAGTTTCGTGGCAAATTATACCGAACATCCTTTCCAAATTGATGACCGATCCTGAAAAGGCACCACGGGTAACACAAGCCTTTTTGCAAATGAAAAAATTTGATATCCAGAAATTGATGGAATGTTGACTTTATAAATCTGCTTTTTAAAGCCCTATCTATTTACACCCTCTATAAAGTGCTTTTTATAAATAACGGATTAAACATCATTAAAAAAACCCCGGACAGTAAATCCGGGGTTTCTATTAGTTAGTAAATAATCTTTCGCGAAATTTTTGATGTTCCATAATCCATCCGGATGATGTAAAGACCATGACGCGTAATAGAAGATTGGAATGAATAGGTACTTTGTCCGTCATTCTCCAAGATAGTGGTACACGACAATTGACGGCCACTAATGTCAAAAGCACTTACAATAGCTGTATTAAACCCTTGAGGCATGTTATTTATTGCTATCTCACTGCCATTTAATGAAACGTGGGGCCCGTTTTTGGAAATATTTTCCGGAGCTATTAACCAAACAGCTCCTTCCTGATATTCATCTGAACTAATATCGGATATTAAATTGCTTGCACAAGTCATGGTATGGCTTCCCAAATTAGTAACCACATTCTGGCTATACATGTCCCATTCGGTAGCTAACGTGGCAAATCCCGATGTTGGGTTGGTTTTTATTCCTGCATATACCGAAGCTTTACGAACCAAGGTCTTATCAACTGTAGTCAGGGTTCCACTGGTCCAGGCAGTTCCCGGGTCAGACCCAATCCGCCCAAAGATATCGACATAGGTTCCTGTAGATATTTTTTTAAGTGCGATGGCATCGTCACCATTAAAAGCTATAGCGCTATTTGAAGTAGCTGCACCAGTATAAACAACGGCACTGGAGTTTTTATACACAATGGTTGCTTTAGAGGCTAATGTGCCACTCAATGTTACCGTTGTTGTTGCCGATGAGGCACCATTGGCAAAAAGCAAAAGTTGATAATCACTTAAACTTATACTGGCCGAAGTCCCGTTATAAATTTCAAGGTACTTATTATTTGAACTTCCCTCAACATATTCTGATATAATTAAGTCAGTAGCACA
>Ga0154514_104_pt1 | contig 15463 bp, 9 predicted proteins | sample RifGroE2_FD_115993 | JGI IMG/M metagenome (GOLD analysis project Ga0154514, IMG submission 115993) | Bacteroidetes bacterium GWE2_40_63 | reverse complement strand
ATTTTAAAACGCGGCCGACTCAAATTCTATCGGTTCAGTTTGATAAATTAAAAAAGGCTGCCTAAACTTTTTAGACAGCCTCATTCATTCATTGTATTATCTCTTATAAAATATCCATTTCTGGTTTTAATCAATTTCCTTGCTCTTGTCTCATTACCATTATTATAAGTTGATTGTAAAACAAGTGAAATACTATTATCGTTTGCAATACCATATATGGTATCATTATTAACTTTTAAACCTAAATATTTATATTGTTCATTACCTTCAATTAATGAATTTAAAACAAGAGGTACTTCAATTATTTCAGGATCTATGTCAATATCCAGAAATCTGTAAATTAGAGTGCTTAAGTTATTTGTGGTTTGGCTCAAAACTATCTCTCCATTGGTGGATTCAAACATATTTAAAACCCCCTGAGGTAGCAGTGTAAGTTCCTTTAATAATTCGCCCTGCATATTATACTTGAAAATATAAATGCTATCTAACCCTTCAGTATTTGTTAAATATTTTGTTGCCAGGTATATGTAATTATCGCTTGTTTTTATCATACCATATGGTTGTCCCAAATAGGGGGTTTTTATAATCCACGAGTTTTGCGATAGTATGCTTGTGTTGGTTGCTATGCAAAGCAATAACACTAAAAATTTGAGGTTTTTCATAGTTCTACTTTTTAAGTACCATACGGGTATAAGTTTGTTTACTGTTAATAATTGTGATTATGTAAATCCCCTTTGGAAGTTCGGAAATATCTATAGCGGTTGAAACGGGATCGCTCTTTTGCAGGGTCTTAATCAAAACACCATTGGTATTATAAAGCCCAATAGTATATGGCTGGTTTATAGGTTGTGGAAATTCTATGTTCAGCATATCGGCCACCGGATTGGGATAAACCTGTATGTTTGGTTTTTGGGCCAATTCATTTGCATTTACCGAGCCATCAACATTGGTACGGACTAAAAATGTGGTGGTTTCAAACTGATCGGGTAAACATTGGGCCATTATAAAGCTGCCATCAGGGGCTTCAACCAGGTTTGTAGCCCATTCAGGAGTATAATTCCAATAATCGCGTACAATTAAAGGGTTTCCATAGGCATCGGTTTTAATTAAATACATAATATTTCTTTCCATCCACACCATGGTGCCACAAATGGCATAGCCCCCATCAGAAGTCGCTATCATATCATTAGGCTCAAAGCAGTAGCCATCATACTGGTAATAAGCAGAAAATGGTTTACCCCATAAGGAATCAAGATTTGAATTTAATTTAATCATACCCATATCATTAAAAAGGGGTATTCGGCTACTGTGGAATACATAACCTGTATTATTTAAACAAAATAACTCATTTGTGAACAAATTATTAATAGAACTCAATTTAATATTTAAATTATTGTCCAATAAATAGTAATTTGACAATGGTTCAATCCAGTAAGCATAATCACGCGTATCATTTAAAAAATAACCAGCATCTTTTTTTATAATTCTTCGATACATATTTTCTTCTTTATGAATTTTATTGATAAAACTTACTTGATTTGTAAAAGTTATTCCAAAGATGGAATCATTATTCTGCTTCAGTCCTAAAAATTCGTAAGTATCATTTCCTTCAATTAAAGAATGAAAAATTAGTGGCACCTCTTTAATTTCTAAGGTCTCCTCAATGTCTGAAATTCGGTAAATTATTGTATTTGAATCTTGTGTGTAGCTTAAAATAATATTACCATTTGATGCTTCAAACATGTTAATACTATAACCGGAATGAAACGATCGTTTTTTTATAAGCTCACCCTGCATATTATACTTGAAAATATAAATACTATCTAGCCCTTCTGTATTTGTTAAATATTTTGTTGCCAGGTATATGTAATTATCGCTTGTTTTTATCATGCCAAATGGTTGCCCCAAATAGGGGGTTTTTACAATCCACGAGTTTTGTGATAGTATGCTTGTGTTGGCTGCTATGCAAAGCAATAACACTAAAAGTTTCAGGTTTTTCATAAATCCAATTTTACAGGTTGTAATAATTAAAGTGAGCCATATTATTTTCATAAGCTGCGTTTATATTGTTATATTCATTACACACTTTCTTTGGTTTTGTCATACTACCGTGGCCGATAATACCCAAAACAGGGATGGCGTTTTGAGAACGCTATGTCCAATAATGCTTTGCTTTAGAAATGTCAAAGGCTAATTTATGAAAAAATAGGAAACATACAACTATATATCAATAATAATTTATAACAATTGGCCGTAAGGATTCTTCAGAGGCTCCCTAAAATCCGCGAGCCTGCCGGAAGATGTTGAAAGTCACGGGGTGACTCACAACAAGCCACCCGGTGACTCGCGGAAATAGGGTACTATTTGGATTGTTCTGGTCCTGCCTAAGGTGTTTACTACATTCCCTGGGCCGGTAAAATCTTTTCACCCGGTGATACAATTTATTCCTAAGCCACTAAAATTTTTTCTATGGAGGCTAACAAAATCCCCCACCCTGCTGCCATTTTTTCTTTCGGCAATTTTATTTACGTTTCCGCATTTTCATTTACTTTTACCCCCGGTTTAAACTACGCCAAAGCCGTTTTCATTTACGTCCACTCTGTTTACGTTTACGTTTTCACCCGTCAATTCTACTCCAGGGGCATTTTCAATTACGTTTTCGCCTCTTTTGGTTGCGTTTGTACCATATTTGATTTCGGGACGCGTTGTTTCTTTTTTCAGGCCATGAAAAAACAAACTAACGGCCCGTTGTGATGAAATAATCATAAATAAATGGCCCATCTTCTGTTGTTTTTTATAAATTATCGCCGTTGAAAAAACCTGACTGAGCGAGTGGGGCTACTTTTATCAAGAATTTGGGGAATAAATTCGCGGGGTATTTTTTGTTTGTTGCCAATTGTTTTATAAATTAGTGCTTATGTAAACCAAATTAATAACTTTAATAACAGATTATTATGAATGCAAATCAAACATCGAAGCTGGCTTCGTATAAACTGATTGTGAAAGAAGCCCGTGAAAATGCCACCTCCGTTAACCTGATTAAAAGTTTTGCCGATGGCATTACGAACCTCGAATCCATCTGTACTGCCATAGACAGTGCCCGTGCTTTGCAGGAAACATCACGTGGCGGCATCAGCGACGATAAAAATGCCTTATGCGATGAACTGGTTGAATTGCTGGTTGAAATTGCCGGGGCTGTCCACAGCTATGCCCTGGCAAAGAACGACCTCACTTTGGTATCAAAAGTCGATTACAAAGAATGGGTCCTCGAAAAAATGAGCGATTCGCAGTTGATTGCCGCGGCAACCATTATAACCGGCGAGGCCACAAAAATAGCTGCCAGCGAACTCGCCGATCAGGGGATCGCCCCCGAAGAACTTGCCGGATGCCTGTCAACCTTCGAAAAGTTCCGTACCGCGGTATCGAACCCCCGTTCAGGTATTATCGACCGCTCGGGACATACCCAAAAACTCCGCGACCTGTTTGCCGAGGCAGCCCATATCAAAAAAAACGTGCTCGACCGCCTGGCCCCGCAGTTTAAACGCAAAGCCCCCGATTTTTACCAGAAATATAAAGCGGCAGGCATTGTAATTATCCGTAAGAACGGCAAACCGACCTTCGGCGGTGATACCCCGGCCGAAAATCCCAATTCTTAAACCGATGACTTTTTTTCGTTGAATGATAGAAAACAACCCCGGCAAGTTGCCGGGGTTGTTTGTGTTTAGCAATAAAGTCACCGGGTGAATTTGTAATTAGTTGACACTTCGGATTTTAATTATTACTTAACTTTCCAGGAAATTGCGCATGAATCCCTGATTTTCCTTTCGGCTGTTACCACCATAAGGAGCCAAAGCCATAATCAGTTTGCGGATAGGCATACTTTGTAACCAGACTTTTCCGGTACCGTGGAGGGAGGCCAAAAACATGCCTTCGCCACCAAATACCATACTCTTAAGGCCTCCGGCTTGTTGGATGTCGTACGTGATACTCTCTTCGAAACCTACGATACAGCCGGTATCCACCAGCAGTGTTTCATTAGTCAATTGCCGTTCGATTACGGTTCCACCCGCGTGAATAAATGCCCGGCCATCACCTTCCAGCTTTTGCAGGATAAATCCCTCACCTCCAAAGAATCCGGCTCCCAGTTTGCGGTTCAAAGTTATGGAGACCTTGGTTCCTAATGCTGCACACAAAAAGGCATCTTTTTGAACAATAAGCCTTCCCCCGTAGCGGTTCAACTCAATGGGGATAATAGTTCCGGGGTAAGGAGCTGAAAACGAAACATGCTTTTTCCCAAATCCCACATTGGTAAAGTGGGTTAAAAAGATGGATTCGCCCATGATGGCCCGGGCACCTGCTTGTAAAAGTTTGCTCATAAAGCCCTGAGTGGGATTGGTCCCGTCGCCCATTTTGGTTTCAAAAGCAATACCTTCTTCCATGTACATCATAGCTCCGGCCTCAGCTATTACTGTTTCTCTTGGGTCTAATTCAATTTCAACCAGTTGGATGTCGTTTCCAATAATTTTGTAGTCAACTTCGTGCGATTGCATATTTTTAATTTTTAGGGTTATAAACTAAATGTAGCCATTGTGACGGAAATATTTGAATAAATGCTACAATGGACAAATATTTTTTTTGTCATCCTTTTTTCTTTACCAAAGGCCAGATGAGTTTTTCCAATCCATTGAGTTTGATTTCATACATTTGTGACAACTGGTCGCCAAGCTTTCCCGGGGGAAATCCCTGTTGGCGGAACCAGACCAAATAAGGTTCAGGTAATTCAATCAAGAGCTTTCCTTTAAACTTTCCAAAAGGCATAACCGTATTGGCCATTTCTACCAAGAATTCTTTGTTGGGTACCATTTCTTCCATGCATCAAATGTAAAAAACCTGTTTCGGAATTTTTCCTTTTGGTAGAGAAATTCTTTGAATGTGTCGATTTCGTTCGTTTTATCGCGGCAAAACCAACATCTTTGGTCTGGAATTGAGAATATTTTTTAAACTATTACACATTCTATCTCTTGTAAGATGATATATTACAGCAATTTGCAGGCATGCCTCATGTTTATAAAAGATCGTAACATTGCCTATATGGCTGTGGAAGGTTTTTTAGAATCAGGCAAGGTTAAAGACCTGATGCAAAAAACCGTTGAGTTGTGTTTAAAGCAAAAGGTGCATTATTTATTAATTGATTCATCAAGATTAGAGGTTGTTAAAACCGATGATATCCGTTGGATCGTGATGGAAATCTATCCATTGTTGCGGCAGACCTCCCTAAAAAAGGTAGGGTATGTCAGGTCGCAGAATGTATTTGGGCAGGTTTCATTAGAAAAGTTGTTACCAAAGAATACCACCAAAGAAATTAAATTCTTTTCGACCCTGGAGCTTGCTGAATCATGGCTCTTGGATGATAATTCAAAAGACGGACTTAAAGCCTGCTAACGTCAATACTTACCAAAACATAAAATCTTTGGACCAACAAGTGGAAGCTTAAAAAACCTGCTGAATTTTGAAGATGCTTGTAAAAAATTATTTGAAACAATTCTAACTAACCTGATTTTTCCGTACTTTTCATTCACTAAAATTAAAAAAGGAGGGAAAAATGATGTATGCAATGAACTTATGGGCTGTTCTGGTTTCTGCCGTTTTGGCTTTTGGGATTGGTTCTATTTGGTACGGCCCCTTGTTTGGCAAAGCCTGGCAAAAAGAGGTTGGCTTATCGGATGAGAAAATTCAATCAGGAAACATGATCAAAATCTTTGGGATCAGTTTTATACTTACACTAATCATGGCATTTGGTATGGCATTTCTGTTTCATAAGGTGGAAGATGCCAAAGTTACCTGGCTGGTTGGGCTTACTCATGGATTATATATAGGTGTAGCATTTGTGGTGACCTCCATGGGTGTAAACTACCAATACGAGGGTAAATCGCTGAAACTTTGGGCCATCAATTCCGGATACCAGGTGTTGTTTTTAATGCTAATGGGAGCCATTTTAGGTGCGTGGCATTGAGTTTTAATCCGCAAGTGAAATAAAAACTGAGGCAAAGTGAACCGATAAGTGTACCATGGCTTTGTAAAATCAGTTGATGCTAAACACTCAAATTCAAATGTTTGCGGATTATTATTGATAAAACAACCCATGCGAGGCTTTTAATTTTGAATGTTGGGCATGTCCCATTTCTAATAAGGTACAAACCTTTATTCTTTGCAAAGAAGTGTGGGGGGATTACTCCGCTTCGTATTATGAGGGCTCCGCCGTCCGGATCCAGGGGTTTTTCATCCCTCAGCTTAAGTAGGGTTTTCATCAACAAAAAAGCTCACCATAACTGGCAAGCCTTTATTTTTGCGGAGAAAGGGGATTCGAACCCCCCATTTTTGGAAACCGAACCCCCCTAATAAAATCAACCTCAACCCTAATAAATTCAATCAATACACCCTATTTTAAAGGGATTAAAGTAATTGAATGAAATTGCATTGAATTGAATAAAATTGTTAATCGGTTAACAAACTTTATCTACCTTGTTTTTTGTGGCTTTGTTCTCTTTACGCAAGCTTAATGAATCGGTTATTAATTGCGAGAACTGCTGTGCCCATTGGTCAAGAGGATACTTGTCTTTAAGGAACACCAATTCACGGAGCAAATGTGCGGTACAAAGCTGGTGTGTTCGGGCTTCAACGTTAAAATAAGCAGGCCAACAATCGGTTACCAACACCGATTTAGGCAACCCTTCGGGGATGATGCTTTCAATGGCTTTGTGCCCACGACTTTGGTGTATAGCAATAAATGTCGCGCTTTTGTTTTGAAAAAGTCCAGGCCCAATGGTTTTTACCATTGATGTTTGCACCTGTTTCATCGGCACCAACAATATGGCTTCGTAATACCACATGCCGGATGGCTTCATAAGTACCAGCTGCTTTTTTCTCCATCTTGGCCATGACATAGTTGATGCCACCAGTGCTTATACCTAACCCAAATACATCACGCATCAATTCCGATAACCGTTTGAATGGGACATATTGCCTGGCCCCAAGGTAAGATAAAAGGGCTTGTACATTTTCGCCATAACTAACCGGGACGTTAACCCCTGCCGGATATGTTGCCCGGTTTATGTGCCCGCATTTGCAGGGCCTGTCGAACAATTGGTGTTCGGTAACAATTGCTTTTATGGGCGGGATATCTATCACTTGCCTTTTGCTGGCAAAAAAGCTTGGTTGCCCCGTTAAATCTTCCCCGCAGCAATTACAATATAATGGCATATGGTGTTCTATCCTGTCAGGGTTTTCCATTTGCTTCAAAGTTGTCCCTTCATGTCCGGCCTGTCCTCCTGGCTTTTTGCCAGAAGACTGCCTAAGGCTTTGGGTTTTTTGTTGTTTCGGAAAATCACTTGATGGGGACTTACTGCTATTACGGCTGTTTTTAGGGTTCTCATATTTTTCGGGTTGCTTTTCTAACCTGGCAACCTCTGATTTTAAATATTGGTTTTCTGCCCTCAAATAAGTAACCTCGTCCTCTAAACGGATAATCCGTTCGAGCAATTGCTCTAATATTTGGGGTCCTTGTTTCATCCAGAGGCAAAGTTCTTGAACCGTCCCAAGGTGACAATGCAAAAAAGCAACAAGTTATCAAGAGACACCAAAGAAAAATGTTGATAACCACCTGTATTCCCCCCCTGAGGTTTCAATGGCCTTTCAAATAACATTAAAATAAACCCCATCCAATTCTAAAGGGGTTATCGGAGTTTTGTACATCCTTTGATTTTTTTCCTTTAGATTTGCTTTATTCTTTTGACTGAATAGTTACAAAAAATTCACCCTAGCCTGATTATTCTTGCTATTGATAACAAATCCATATAATGAAAACTTCTTTGTTAATAGTAAGCGATGGTAAAAACTTGTGTTTCAAATTAAAATTACACTTTCAATAGTAGTAAAATACTGTCATATTATATATATTTGACAGTTCTTAACTCAAAACCATTACATTATTAACATTTATTCAAAATAAATATGGTAAATAAATTACTTCACCGCATTAGCTTTCTCCTTTTGTTTGTATTTACAATTCTTGTAGCCCAGGCAGGAACAGCTCCCATGGTATTAGAATATAACACCAACCTATCAGAAGGAACCACCATTCAAATTCCACTTATAGGTACTGATTTAATTTTTGATTGGGGAGATGGGAATAAGGATACCATACCTTCATGCGTTGATTATGTGTCACATACCTATGCCACCCATGGAATTTATACAATTAGCTTTACAGGTGTGGTAACTTCCTATGGGAATTGGCATAATAACCAGGGGATTGAAAAATTAACCAGAGTGATTAGTTTTGGTGACCTGGGTATTACATCTTTTAATTTTGCATTTATGGGAGCCTTTAATTTGATTGAGGTTCCTGCCAATATACCATCATCTGTAACCACTACCCAGCAGATGTTCCAGGATGCTACATCTTTTAATGGTGATTTGAGTACCTGGGATGTAAGTAACATTCATGATATGGGATTCATGTTTGCAGGTGCAAGTTTCTTTAATAGTAATATTAGTAATTGGAATGTTAGTAGCGTTGCCAATATGAATGGAATGTTTGAATCTACAAATTTTAATCAAAATATTGGTAATTGGAACGTAAGCAATGTAACCTCGATGGATTCTATGTTTGAAAATACTATATCCTTTAATAGAGATTTAAGTAGTTGGGATGTGAGTAAGGTAAACAGTATGATTAGTATGTTTTCCTATGATTCTCTTTCTGCCGAAAACTACGATAAACTATTAATTGGCTGGTCGGAAAGAAGTTTACAACCAAATGTTATTTTCGATGCAGGGGATAGCAGGTATTCCCTGGCAGGTTATGATGCCCGGGAACATTTAAAAAATACCTTTAACTGGGATATAACCGATGGTGGATTGATAAATCCACCATTAGCAAACTATTCATACCACATAAATGAATTTGAGGCTTCATTTACCAACGAATCAGCCAATGCCATTTCGTATTTATGGAAATTTGGCGATGGAACCACCAGTACCGATGAAAACCCTACACACATTTATACCAATTCCGGAACATATAAGGTAACCCTATTTGCTATTTATAGTACCTTACAGGATTCTGTTTCGCAAATAGTTGATATCAATTGTACAACAAGTTTTGCAACCGATACCCATACCGCCTGTAATTCCTTTACCTGGATAGACGGAATCACCTATACCGAAAGCAATAGTACCGCTAAATATACCTTAACCAATACAGGTGGTTGCGATTCCGTTGTTACCTTAAATTTAACCATAAATAAAAGCACAACTGGTACCGATGTACAAAGTGCCACCGATTCCTTTACCTGGATAGATGGAATTACCTATACCGAAAGCAACTTTACAGCCACCCATACTTTGACAAATGCAGCCGGTTGCGATTCTATTGTAACATTGAACTTAACACTCTCACCAAAACCAGTTATATTAGAGTTCGAAGTTACTAATCCCAACGATAAAGTAATTGTTCTCCCAATTTACGGAATAAACCTTAACATTGATTGGGGCGATGGCATCATAGAAAAACGTAGCGTCTATAGTTCAGTGTCTCATACTTATTTAAATATAGGTACTTATATTGTAAAGATCAATGGAAATTTAGAATCTATTGGAAGGGATAATTTTAGCTTTGGGGACAAACTAACAAAAGTGCTTAGTTTTGGAAATTTAGGAATAACAAGCCTTAGACATGCCTTTATAAATGCAACACGCCTAGCTCAAGTGCCTGATTTTCTGCCTTCAACAGTCACAGAGATGTACGGAATGTTTAAAGGTGCCACTTCTTTTAATGGGGATATCAGTAATTGGAATGTAAGCAATGTTACAAATATGGGTTTTTTGTTTATAGATGCTACTTCCTTCAATGGGGATATAAGCAATTGGAATGTAAGTAATGTTACTAATATGTATTATATGTTTCAAAATGCAAGCTCTTTTAATAGGGATATCAGCAAGTGGAATGTAAGCAATGTTTCTTTTATGACTAATATGTTTAATGGTGCATCCTCTTTTAATGGGGATATTAGTAATTGGGATGTGAGTAAGGTTATTGATATGAATGGAATGTTTCAAGATGCAAGCTCTTTTAATGGGGATATTAGTAATTGGGGTGTAAGTAATGTTACTAATATGAGTAATATGTTTTATAATGCCACCTCCTTTAATGGGGATATTAGCAATTGGGATGTAAGTAATGTTACTAATATGCAACGTATGTTTAGTGGTGCAAGCTCTTTTAATAGGGATATTAGTAATTGGGATGTAAATAAGGTAACTAATATGTATTATATGTTTTATAATGCCTCCTCCTTTAATGGGGATATTAGCAGATGGAATGTCAGCTTGGTTACCAATATGAATGCAATGTTTTATAATGCCACCTCCTTTAATGGGAATATTAGTAAATGGAATGTAATCAAGGTTGCTGATATGACTAATATGTTTTATGGAGTTAAAATTCCTGCTGAAAATTATACTGCCCTTTTAATTACCTGGGCAAACTTGCCAGTAAAAACCAGCGTTAAATTCCATGCAGGATCCAGCAAATATGCTCCCGAAGCCGTTATTGCCCGAAACAAATTAACAATTAATAAATATTGGACTATAACAGATGGTGGACAGATTGCAAAGCCTACAGCTGCCTTCTCTTTTCAAAAAGATGGATATGAGGTTTCATTTACTAACAATTCATCAAGTAACAGCACCGCCTATTTGTGGAAATTTGGCGATGGAACCAGTAGTTCGGATAAAAATCCTACCCACATTTATACCAATCCCGGTACGTATAAGGTTATCCTATATGCCATAAATGTAATTGTAAAAGATTCATTATTGCAACCGATTGACATCATTTGCACATCAACCTATGCAAGCGATACCCATTCTGCCTGTAATTCCTACACCTGGATAGATGGTATAACCTACACCAAAAACAATAATACGGCTAAATATATCTTAACGAATGTTGGTGGGTGCGATTCTGTGGTTACTTTAAATTTAACCATAAATAAGAGCACCACCGGTACCGATGTGAAAGGTGCCATTAATTCATATACCTGGATAGATGGCAATACTTACACCGAAAGCAACAATACCGCCACCCACACTTTGACCAGTGCAGCCGGTTGCGATTCTGTGGTCACGTTGAACTTAACCATCTTTAAAAATCCTATGGTTTTGGAGTTTGACATTAATTCTGCATCTACAATAAGTTTGCCCCTAATTGGAACTAACCTTACCATTTACTGGGGTGATGGTCAAATTCAAAAACTTACTTCTGTTAATGGTTTAGTCAATCATTATTATAAATCAACAGGTATTTATACCGTATTGTTGGATGGTAGCTTAACAACATATGGATCTAATAGTTTTACATACAATCCCAACGCCGGTAAATTAACCAAAGTGCTGAGTTTTGGCAATTTGGGTATAACAAGCCTTGCATACGCGTTTATGAGTGAAATGAGTTTAATTAAAGTGCCTGAACACTTACCTTCAACAGTTATAAATTTGTTATATACATTTCATAACGCACGTTCCTTTAATGGAGATATCAATAATTGGGATGTTAGTAATGTTACTAATATGGAACGTGCGTTTGGAGGTGCCACCTCTTTTAATGGGGATATTAGTAATTGGGATGTTAGCAAGGTTACTAATATGAGTAATATTTTTGATTGTGCAACCTCTTTTAATGGGGATATCAGTAATTGGGATGTAAGTAATGTTACTGATATGTTTGGTATGTTTGGTTCTGCAACCTCATTTAATGGAGATATCAGTAATTGGAATGTAAGTAAGGTTACTAATATGTTTGGAATGTTTTCAAATGCCACCTCCTTTAACGGGGATATCAGCAGTTGGAATGTAAGTAATGTTTCAAATACCCAATTTATGTTTTCCAATGCCACCTCATTTAATGGGGATATTAGCAATTGGGATGTAAGTAAGGTTACTAATATGAGTCAAATGTTTTCAGGTGCAACCTCATTTAATGGTGATATTAGTAAATGGAATGTAAGTATTGTTACTTTTATGAATTCCATGTTTAAAGGGGCAATTTCGTTTAATGGTAATATTAGCAATTGGAATGTAAGCAAGGTAACTAATATGACAGATATGTTCTTGGGTGTTGATATTCCTACGGAAAATTATACTGCCCTTTTAATAAACTGGGCTAAACTACTAGTAAAAAGCAACGTTACTTTCAATGGCGGGTTAAGCAAATATACTTCCGAAGCTGTGGCTGCAAGAAACAAATTAGATAATGATTATTATTGGACCATTACCGATGGTGGGGAGCTACTAATACCCACAGCCACCTATTCTTTTCAACAAAATGGAAATGAGGTTTCATTTACCAACGAATCCACAAATGGAACTTCTTATTTATGGAGCTTTGATGATGGCACCACCAGCACAGAAATAAATCCCACGCATACCTATGCCAACCCCGGAACTTACATAGTAACCTTATATGCTATAAATGATATTTTGAAAGATTCTTTAAAGCAAACTTTTGAAATAATATGTGTATCCAATTCAGGCACCGACGTTCAAACAGCCTGCGATTCCTTTACATGGATGGATGGTATTACCTATACCGAAAATAACAATACAGCTAAATATACCTTAACCAATATAGCAGGTTGTGATTCTATAGTTACGTTGAACTTGACCCTTTTAAAACAACCCGTTATTGAAGTGCAACCTTTTCCATCCATTAATAGCTGTGAGAATGATCCCGATATTAAACTTTATATTGATGCTGCCGATAAGGATGTTACTTACCAATGGTATTTTAATGGTGAGGCTCTTTTAAATGAAACCGATTCTGTTTTAACCCTGGCAACTGAGTTTTCAAACGAAGGAACCTATTTTTGTCAGGTAAGTAATACTTGCAATAATAAAGTTAGTAATAATTCAGTAGTCACCATCAATCATAGCACCAGTAGTACTGATGTAATAACCGCCTGTGATTCCTATACATGGATTGATGGAAATACGTACACCGAAAGCAATAACACAGCCACCTTTGCTTTAACCAGTGCTACAGGTTGCGATTCTATTGTTACCCTGGACTTAACCATCCATAATAGTATTAGTGGTACTGATGTTATAACAGCCTGTGATTCCTACCCATGGATCGATGGGAATACATACACCGAAAGCAATAACACAGCCACATTTGCCTTAACCAATGCTGCAGGTTGTGATTCTATTGTCACCCTGGATTTAACCATCAATAATAGTATTAGTGGTACTGATGTAATAACCGCTTGTGATTCTTACATATGGATCGATGGAAACACCTACACCGAAAGTAACAACACGGCTACATTTACTTTAACCAGTGCAACAGGTTGCGATTCTATTGTCACTCTGGATTTGACCATCAATAATAATATTAGTGGAATTGATGTTATAACAGCCTGTGATTCTTACACATGGATCGATGGAAACACCTACACCGAAAGTAATAATACGGCTACCTTTGCCTTAACCAATGCAACAGGTTGCGATTCTATTGTTACCCTGGATTTGACCATCAATCATAGTGTTGATGGAACTGATGTAATAACCGCTTGCGATTCCTATACATGGATCGATGGAAATACCTACACCGAAAGCAATAATACGGCTACCTTTGCCTTAACCAATGCTGCAGGTTGTGATTCTATTGTTACCCTGGATTTAACCATCAATAAAAGTATTAGTGGTACTGATGTTATTACCGCTTGTGATTCTTTTACATGGATTGATGGAAACACCTACACCGAAAGCAATAAAACGGCTACCTTTGCCTTAACCAGTGCCACAGGGTGTGATTCATTGGTTACTCTGAACATAACCATCAATCATAGTACTAGTGGAACTGATGTAATAACCGCTTGCGATTCCTATACATGGATTGATGGAAACACCTACACCGAAAGCAATAACACGGCTACCTTTGCCTTAACCAGTGGCACAGGGTGTGATTCTATTGTCACCTTGAATTTAACCATCAACCATAGCATCGGTAGTACTGATGCAATAACCGCTTGTGATTCCTACACATGGATTGATGGAAATACCTACACCGAAAGCAACAACACAGCCACATTTGCTTTAACCAGTGCCACAGGTTGCGATTCTATTGTTACAATGAATTTAACTATCAACCATAGCACCAATGGAACTGATATTATAACTGCTTGCGAATCTTATACATGGATAGATGGTATTACCTATACTTCAAACAATAATACAGCAACCTTTACCTTGACAAATGCCCTAGGATGCGACTCTATTGTTAATTTAGATTTAACATTGGTTGAAGGTCCCATGATACTTGAATTTAATACAACACTTTCCAATCAAACAGAAAAGGGGTTCACAGAAAATAAATCAACCAAAAGCAGTGAAACCACCATTGGGATTCCTCTTTCTGAAGGTAATATTATCATCGACTGGGGTGACGGTAACATGGATACTATATTGGAAATTCCTGTTCCATCAATTTTCACGCATACTTTTGCCAATGAAGGAATTTATAAGGTAAAAATTACAGGAAAACTAGATACATACGGAGGAAGTACAATCAATGATTATGCGGGTAAACTAACAAAGGTGATCAGTTTTGGAAACCTGGGCATTTCATCATTTGATTATGCTTTTGCCAATGAAAATAAATTAATTGAAGTTCCTGCAGTTATTCCTGAATCAGTAAAAAGTATGAAACAGATGTTTTATGGTGCAAGTTTATTTAAGGGTGATTTGAGCACGTGGGATGTTAGCAGGATTATCGATATGCAGGATATGTTTGATGGTGCCACTTCATTTGATGGAGATATTAGTAATTGGATTGTTAGTAATGTTAAAACAATGGATTTCATTTTTAGGGGAACTTCTCTTTCAACCTACAGATATGATGCGATTTTAAACAAATGGTCTGAATTGCCACTACAAGAAAATGTAAATTTAAATAATAGCAATTATTTTACATCTTCAAGTGCAAGTGCAAGGCAAAAAATTATTACTCTTTATCATTGGTCTATTACCGATAAGGGTTTAATATTAAATCCTACTGCCGCATTCACATATACAAAAGATCAAAAAACAGTATCTTTTACTAATAATTCTGCCCATGCTATAAATTATCAATGGGATTTTGGCGATGGAACGAGAAGTACTGATGAATTTCCTATCCATACATTTGAAAATGTAGGAAACTACATTGTATCTCTGATAGCAACCAATTATGACTTAAAGGATACTTTGAATATTTTAATTGAAGTGTCATGCGATGTTGAGAATGTGATAGACAGGCAGTTTGCCTGCGATTCTTACACATGGATTGATGGAAATACGTACACCGAAAGTAACAACACAGCCACCTTTGCCTTAACTAATGCTGCAGGTTGCGATTCTATTG
>Ga0154514_103_pt1 | contig 122439 bp, 102 predicted proteins | sample RifGroE2_FD_115993 | JGI IMG/M metagenome (GOLD analysis project Ga0154514, IMG submission 115993) | Bacteroidetes bacterium GWE2_40_63 | reverse complement strand
CTACAAACTGGCCGTGGCCGGTAAGGTATTGGCCGAAGAGGTACAGGTATCGGCCGCGGGGACCTCGCCCTGGCCCGATTACGTGTTTGCCCCCACCTATAACCTGCGCCCTTTGGCCGAGGTGGAACGGTTTGTAAAGGAAAACCGTCACCTGCCGGATGTGCCTACATCCACCGATGTGGAACAAAACGGGGTTGGTCTGGGCGAAATGAATGCCCTGTTGCTTAAAAAAATTGAGGAACTAACGTTGTATGTGATTGAGCAGGAAAAAAATAATAGCTTGCAACAAGCCATTATTGAAAACCTGCTTAAAGAAGTTGACCTGTTAAAAAATAAGAAATAAAGTATGAAATATATAATTTTGCTTTTTATTTGTTTTGTTACAATAAAATTGTTTCCTCAACAAAACCTAAACCCAATTCCTGCATCCCCAAATGTGGCTGAGTTAGGAAAATATGGGGCTTGGCCCGTTGATTACTATCATGGACTTCCTCAAATAAATATCCCTCTGTACGACTTAAAGGTGGGTGATTTATCATTACCCATAAGCCTTTCGTACCATGCTTCTGGTATTAAGGTTGATGAGGAAGCCTCGTGGGTAGGTTTGGGTTGGAGCCTCAATGCCGGGGGGGTAATAACCCGACAAATTAAGGGGGCAGATGATTTCAAAACCGGAAAAATTACTGTAAAAACTTTTGAAGAAATTGAAAATGGAAATATTCCTACTTTGGAAGATGCAATGAATATAAAACCTAGTCCAGATAATTGCTCCCCACAACAAATAAAGGATGCGCAATCAGATATTTTCAGCTATAATTTTGCAGGTTATAGTGGTCAATTTGTATTGGAGAATCTGACTAACAGAAAATATAAAATACACTTCTTAACAAATAATGATGGACTGATAATTGATGATATTCAAAATTTTACAACCATTGTTAACAATGATACTGTTACTGCTTATACTTTTCGAATAACAGATAAGAAGGGTGTAAAGTATTATTTCAATAAATATGAGATATGTAACCCTGTTAAAAATGATAGGTACACGTTTAGGTTTTATGACCCCGATCACCTTCCCAGCAAATTTAACGAAGACGGTATGCCATTTGATTTGAAAGGTAATATGTACGGGTGTGGCGCAGCGTATGTATCATCATGGTTTTTAACAAAAATACAATCGCCCAATGAGGCAAACTCAATAACTTTTGAGTATGCTTCAGATACAGCTATAACAACTTCTGAATTCAGTGCCACAATATATTATGATCTGCGAAGAGACCTAGATATCGGCTGGACTAATTATCCTCATTTAAACCCTTATGAAAGTGGCCAAGGGACAGTAAGTCCTGGACCCGTTGAAAGTACAATAACATTAAATTATTCACTATTTAATACTCATACTTTAACATCCATAATAGCCAGCAACGGAACAAAAATTAATTTTACAGCAAAGTTTAAACGAAAAGATTTAATTGATGGATTGAATTCAGTCTTTGGCATATCATTCTCCAATGATGCATTAAGCAAGGTTGAAATATTCTTTGACACAAAACCGATTAAAAAATGGGAATTTGAATATGAATATTTTGGATCAAGCATTACCACCCAACAGGTGAATTACATTAATTCCGATGCGTGGAACTGGCGGTTGAAGTTAAAGCGTTTGAAGCAATTCGACCGCAATGGAAGTATTAATTTAAATCCCTACGAGTTTAATTACTTTGGGGAAGGAGCCGGCGACCCAAAAATGCCATTTAGGGGTTGTGCAACCGGAAGTGACAATTATGGGTATTTGAATTCCAATTCAGTATCATTAAGCGATGCTGTTGATAAATTGAAATTGTTTCCAAACGTTTCAGGGCATATTAAAAAGACATTAGATAAAATTGGATATATGCCTGCATGGACTCTTATTCAAGGACAAGGTTGGCCTGGAATTAGTCCATATTTTTATCCATACCAGTATCATTTGTCTCATTTAACAGGTTTTAGTTTTGATTGGATCTTTGATGGTGGCTCTAATATAACACCAAACATTGACTGTGCTAAGACCTATACTCTTAAAACTATTAAATATCCAACTGGTGGAAATTCCAGTTTTGATTATGAACTTAATGTATATCACAAAAGTGCTATAAAAGGAAACCATGAAGAATGGGCTAGATACGGTGGCGGATTAAGATTGGCCTCAATGAAAGATTCTCCCGGGGAAGGATCCGAAATTTTAAAAACATATTCATATAACAATAGCGGTGCAATAACTTATGAACAGCAATGGGGTTCCCCTTATAGATTTGATGTTAGTCCTGCAATTACTTTAAATTTTATACCTGAAATATGCGGAGTAAGACTTTCAAATACCCCTTGGCAAAATTCAAATCCGGTGGGTTATGGTTTGGTAACAGAAACCTCAAATGAAGGTAGTATAGAATTTTCTTTTACTACCCCCAGAGATTTCCCGGCTGAGTACAATTCACGATATTTGTGTGGTGGTTATGATGAAATAGGAGATAATCCTTATGGCATAAGCGTTGTTTATGAATTTATTGAACCGCATCCGGATCATCTGGATCAATATGAAGATAGGTCCTATTATAATGGCAAACCCACTGGTAAATCAATCTATGATAAATTTGGAAATCCTATTCAAGCTATTCGAAATGAATATAAATTTATAGATGATGGGTACATATATCAGATGAGTATTGCTCCATTAAGAGCGGCTCATAATTCTAATACTTTAAATATTACAAGAATACCTATTGGCAGAATATTCTTGGATTCCACCATTGTTTACAATTATTTCAATGACGCCAATGAGAACCTTATTTGGACGACCGAGAAAACAGCATTTGTATATGATACAGAGAATGAACTGTTGCTGGAGGAACTTAAAACCAATAGCCTGGGGGAAGAAAAAGTTACGCGTTATAAATATCCCATCCACTACAAAGACGATTTTACCGGATATGCATCTACTGACCCAAATACTCTTCTGGGGACTGTAGCCTCAGCTATTTATAAGCAAATTGAAAATAACATTATTTCAGCTCCGGTAGAACAGGTAACTTATATAAAAAATTCGGGAAACAATAAAATACTGAATGGTCAGGTTGTGATTTACAATACCTTTCCTTCTGTCACTACCCCCATGCCATCGGAGATAATCGAGCTAAATACAAGCATGCCCATATCCCAGAATGTTGAGCAGTTTCTATCAAAGATTATTCCTTTCCCGGAGACTGCCGGACCAAGGACTTTTTATGAATTAAGCAAAAACGGCAAATCCATCAGTATTGCTGATTATTATAGTAGCACTGTAAATTTCGATACCTACGATGCCAACGGTAACTTGCTGCAATATCACAAAGAGAATGACATCAGGACAAGCTACATCTGGAACTACAATAAAACATTCCCGGTTGCTAAAATTGAGAATTCAGGGTTACCAGCTGCTTGCACCAGTTTTGAGACTTCAAATGATAAGGGAAATTGGACTTATTCTGGAATAGCAACGTATTCCTTGATTGCTAAGACTGGATTCTATTATTACCCATTAAGTTCCGGTAATATAACAAAGGCATTGTCTGCAGGAACTTATAAATTGGAATATTTTGCAAAAGCCCCAGTAACTATCGGAGGGGTGACTACAATAAATACCCAAACATTACCAGCAGATGCCAATGGCTGGATTTTTTATACCAAAGAGGTAAGCTCAACAGGATCCACACTTTCCATTAGTGGATCAACTTCGATTGATGAACTCCGATTGTACCCGGTAGATGCCCAAATGACCACCTACACTTACGACCCATTGATAGGTATGACCAGCGAAACCGACCCCAACGGGAAGACGACCTACTATGAATATGATGGATTTGGGAGGCTCCAATATGTGAGAGACAACGAAGGAAAGGTGTTGAAACGCTATGAATATAACTATGCCAACCAGGCACAATAAACAGCAGCCATGAGAAAAACAGCACTTATAGCACTTATCACCGGGTTTGTATCGGCAGCCTGGGCACAGAAGACACAGACCGGCATCAACCTTGAACTGAGCACAACGCTCTCAGAGGGGATGATAGTATTTGCCGACCAGGGCATTACCCTGAAACCCGGCTTTAACACCAACGGGCACAGCTTCAGTGCCTCCATTGGGGATGTAAGTTACGCGGAATACAAAAAAATAACCCCCGATGCCGACCGGAATTACATCCGTACGGTATTGCCCCAGGAGGGATATACCGCCCAGGAGCTTGAAAATATCCTGGCAGGCACCGTTACCAAAACGCAGGATGAAATCATAGAAAACATCACCTATTACGATGGCCTGGGGCGCCCCTCGCAGGAACTGGCCGTAAGGCAGGCCCCCGATTATTCCGATATTGTGGTCCTGCACCAGTATGATGATTTGGGCAGGGAAGACAAACAATACCTGCCGTTTACAGCAACCAATAACGGTACCTTTGTGGACCAGAATGATCCTCGTTATATCCAGTCGATGTTTTATGCAAACAGCACGGAAATAAGTATTGAAAGCCCTACGGCACCCTATGCTGTAACCATTTTCGACGGTTCACCTCTGAACCGGGTGATGAAACAGGGGGGCCCCGGCACCACCTGGCAGCCGGTAGATGACCCCGTGAGGCTGGCCACCGAACATGTGGTCAGTTATATTTATGGTACAAATACCACCAGCGAGACCATTTATAATCTGGCGGTTACAAGTACCGGTGGGCTCTTCAAACAGGGCGTATTGGTAAACGGGAGCTATCAGGTGGTAAAATATTCCCCCGGCACCTTATATGTAACGACCACCACCGACGAAAACGGCAACCAGGCCAAAGAGTATAAAGATTTTCAGGGGAAAGTCATCCTTAAATCCGCTTACAATGCAGGCCAGTGGCTAAAAACCTATTATGTATATGACGATTTTGATCTATTGAGGTTTGTGGTCCCACCAATGGCCCAGTCCGGTTTAGACAGTTGGCCTGTCCCGGCATCGGGGAATATCACCTCAGCTACCTGGTTAAGCGGCTACTGTTACTATTACGAATATGATGCCCGCAAACGGATGGTCCAGAAAAAACTCCCCGGGGCCGATGTCGTTTATATGGTGTACGACGACCGCGACCGGCTGGTGCTGACCCAGGACGGGGCTACCCGGAATTCCAATGCGGCAAGATGGATGTTCACGGTATATGATGAACTGAACCGGCCTGCAGTTACCGGGACAGTGAATATTACCGGAACGCTGGCCCAAATCAGGACGGCTTTTGAATCCCCCTTCTTTGTAACCAAATCGGGTACTACCAACTACACGTACAGTTCGCTGAACTTTCCGGCGACAGCCAATGTAACCTGTAGTTCGGCCATAAACCTTACCGAGACCTATTACGACGGTTATACCTTTTCGGGGGCTACCCAGTTTTCGGCCTATAGCGCCACAGCCGGGGTTACCGGAGCCGAAACCCAGGTGAAAGGGCTGGTTACCGGCACCAAAACCCGTATAGGCGATGCCGAAAACTGGGAAACCACCACCACCCATTACGACAGCAAGTACCGGGTGCTTTCTACCTATAAAGCGGTAACCATCCCCGAAACGGCAACCACCAATATTACAGGAACCGAAATTACAGGCAACACCTACCGTTTCTCAGGCCAGATGCAGCAGGGCAAACAGGTACAGACCTTCAACAGCCAGACCGTAACCCTTACCCAAAAGCTTATATACGACCATGCCGGGCGGCTGCTCAAAACCAAACAGATGGTTAACAGCGTCCCCAGCTGGGAGCTGCTCTCGAGCCTTACCTACGATAAACTGGGGCAGCCGGCACAGAAGAAGATTGGCAACGAGCTGCAGACCATCGGTTACCGGTACAACATCCGGGGCTGGCTCACAAAAATGAACGACCCCGATAACATGGGCAGCGGCCTTTTTGCCATGAAACTGAACTACCAGGACCTGCTGGCCAATGTGACCACCACCGGGCAGGAGCAATACAACGGCAACATCTCGTCCATCCAGTGGACCTCGCCCAACGCCAGTTTAACCAACGAAAAACAGGCCTACGGGTTTACCTACGATAAGCTGAACCGGCTCACCGGCGCCCAGTACGCCACCTATTCCGGCTCGTGGGTGCAATCCTCAACGTATAACGAAAACGGCCTTGCCTACGACCTGAACGGGAACATCCTACAAATATCTGGGCAACCAGTTGATTGGCGTCAGGGACGATGCCACGGGAACCAAAGCCGGCGGATTCAGCGACGGAAAGGCCGGCGATGCCTCGGTGGCCACCAACACCGCCACCTGGGAATACACCTACGACAAAAACGGCAACCTGACCAAAGACTGGAACAAACTGGTTGGCGGCATAACCTACAACCACCTGAACCTTCCGGTTTCAGTGGGCTTTAGCCAGACACAGGGTGGCACCCCGGTGAATTACATAAAATATACCTATACAGCAAGCGGTACCAAGCTGAAAAAATCGGCCGAAAACAATTTAATGGGGACTACCGACAATACCTATTATTTTTCTAACTTTGAGTACGGAAACGATAAAACGCTTATGTACATCCACACCGGCGAAGGACGGATACGCTACACCGCGGGGACCTATGTGTACGACTATTACCTGAAAGACCATCTGGGCAATACCCGCGTGGTGTTTACCGACGAAGACGGCAACAGCACCCCCGATGTGGTACAGGCTGATAATTACTACCCCTTCGGGATGCGGTTTGGGCAGTCCAACACCATCAGTGTAGATGGCAAAACCACCCAATACCTGTACAACGGCAAGGAGCTCCAGGAGGACTTCAACCTGGACTGGTATTTTTACGGGGCAAGGTTTTATGATGCGGCAAGATGCCAATGGACCACTATTGACCCTTTGGCTGAATATAATATATCAAAAACTCCCTACAATTATTCTTTTAATAATCCAATTAGATTTGTAGATACTGATGGCAATTTGCCAGAAGATGTAACAAATAAAGCAAAGTCGTTATTAGGAACTTGGTATGAATGGGGCGGTAAAAATCCATATTATATTGGAGGTCGTATGGTATCGCCTATGACAGGTTATTTGGTTGGACAAATGGCATATAGTAGTTATCAGCTTGAAAGAAGTATTAATAACAAGTATGGGTATTTTATCTCGAAAACAGATATTTATTCAATGAATAACTTATATGTTCCTGATGGTAAATCTGTTGGTATTGACTGTTCTGGTTTGTCGCGCTTGGCCTTTAATGCAGATCCAGATAAAGAGATGGCAGATTTGCCCGATGGAGCAGACAATCAAATGAAACGTTTTGAAGCTGCAGAAGCAGAAGGTACCGGATTACTTCATAGTGATTTTAATCAATTAAGAGAAGGAGATTTAGTATTTACCTTAGAAACAGATAAGAAAACTGGGAAATTAACAAATATAGCAGAACATGTGATGATAGCAACAGGAAGGATTGATAAAGATAAAGATGGAAATATTACTGCTTATGAAGTTATCCATTCTCCTGGCAAAGGAAAGCCTGTACAATATTCATGGAAAAAGGTAGATGATAAATACAGAATTGGACATACAAATAGGCATGGTGATTTAATAAGGGATTCATATGAAACCAAAGAAAATGGAGGAGGTATGTCTTGGAGTCAATTTTATAATTGGGTTAGTAGTAATAATTTATGGGATAAATTTAAATAACTAAAATGAAGAAAAATATTGTTTTTTTTATATCATATTTAGTTTTATCGTTGAATTTGTTTTCGCAAGAAATAAAAGAAAGTAACTTTAGTAAATTTAAGTCATTTTTTAATAATAATGATGCAAACAGTGGATTGAATGAAATACCATTAAGTTTATGTCATAAGATATTGAACAATAATATGGTTGATGAGTATGTTGTTTCTATCCATGCTTGTAATATATATGAAAAGGGAGAAAACATATATGCGATTATTGAGTTAATGTACCCTGAAGGTGGTTATTCTTCTTCATACACCTTGATATTATTTTCTAATGAAGGAAAATTAGAATCATCGATAAGTGTTGGTTATAATATGTTAGATGCTGATGGGGGTGTACAAAGTAAACTAAATATGATTAACGATTCCTTATTAGAAGTAAAAAAAGAAAATGTGAAATATAATGATGAGGAAAAGAAAGAAGTTTATAAGACTGAATATTCATATTTTGTAATAAATGAACAAGGAGTTAATAACATTGAAATACAAGAAGTATCGAAAGGGCGTTTATATCCCAAAGCTTCAAATATTATACTTTGTTTGTCAGAATTAAAAAATATAACTAAAGATGATTTGGATATCATGCGCAATGAGATTTTTGCAGACCATGGATATATTTTTAAAAGCCAAAAGTGGAAAGATTATTTTGCTGATAAACCGTGGTACACTCCAAGATATGAAGATGTGAATGATAAGTTAAGTGTTATCGAAAAAATAAATATCCAAACGATATCAGAATTAAGTAAAAATAATAGCAAAGCTCCCTAATTGGGGCTTCTGTTTTTATATTAATTGTAAATTTTCCTTGTTTGCTGTGTAGATCTTTTTAACACAAAAATTTTTGAATGCTTATGCAAAAATCACCGGCCTTACCTACGACAGGCTCAACCGGCTCACCGGCGCCCAGTACGCCACCTATTCCGGGTCATGGGTGCAATCCTCAACGTATAACGAAAACGGCCTTGCCTACGACCTGAACGGGAACATCCTCTCCCTGAAACGGTGGAAGGCCGGAACCTCGGCTGCCGATTATATCGACAACCTTACCTACAAATATCTGGGCAACCAGTTGATTGGCGTCAGGGACGATGCCACGGGAACCAAAGCCGGCGGATTCAGCGACGGAAAGGCCGGCGATGCCTCGGTAGCCACCAACACCGCCACCTGGGAATACACCTACGACAAAAACGGCAACCTGACCAAAGACTGGAACAAACTGATTGGCGGCATAACCTACAACCACCTGAACCTGCCGGTATCGGTAGGCTTTAGCCAGACACAGGGTGGCGCCCCGGTGAATTACATAAAATATACCTATACAGCAAGCGGTACCAAACTGAAAAAGGCAGCCGAAAATAATATATTGGGAACCACCACGAACACCTATTATTTTTCTAACTTTGAGTACGGAAACGATAAAACGCTTATGTATATCCACACCGGCGAAGGACGGGTACCTACGTGTACGATTATTACCTGAAGGACCACCTGGGCAACACCCGCGTGGTGTTTACCGATGAAAATACCGATGGTACCCCGGAAATACTACAGGCCGACAATTACTACCCGTTTGGGATGATTGCTACCCAATATAGCTTTAACGGTGGTAGTAATCAATACCTGTACAACGGAAAAGAGCTACAAGGTGATTTTAGCCTTAACTGGTATGATTATTCAGCCAGGTACTACGACCCGCAGTTAGGCCGCTTCACCACAATGGATCCTTTATCATCAAGCTTTTATAAATGGACTCCATATAACTATTGCCTTGATAACCCCGTTAAATTATTTGAATCCAATGGTGCATGGCCTACACCAATTCATCATGCAATAATAGGTCGAACTTTTGGTTCAACATTATCACCTGCCCAAATCCAGATTTTAAAGAATGCAAGTGATGCAAGTGATGCATTTAAACATCAGGGATCTGGCGACTCTTACATGCATTCTATGGGAAGTAGTAAATATACTCCTGCTCAGGCACAAGTCGAATATAACAATTTTATTGAGCGGCAAAAGAGTCTTTTTATTCATGCAAAAGACATGGATAATGCTTTATATCAATTGGGAATGGCATTTCATGCAATAATGGATAATTCATGTCCTCCTCACAGTGGGTTCCAGGTATGGCGAACTAGAGATGCAATTTCTCATCATAAAGCTGAAAATATGAGTGTTGACCAGGCTTTAAGCTTAACGTCGGTTATGGATGCAGAAGCATTAATGCAAAGTATTTTGAGTGAAGTAATGGAAGCAAGGAAAGCCGCAGGTGAGAATATGACAAGTGATGGTTTATTAAGCAGTAATGATAATTCTCAGACTAGTAATAAATCTGTTCAGCTTGATGAAGTTGTAGTTACTGCTAAAAAACCTGAGTCATTAGAGCAACGCATAGAAAATATGCTATGGCAGTCTGTAACTCCAAATGCTTATGGTAATACTGGAAGATATAATCAATCAGGCAGAACTACAGACCAATATTACAGCGATGATTTTCTTAAATGGTACTATGATAAATAATTAAGGGCTGTTTTAATATTCTTTTTTTAATAAATTAAGCTATGATATGTAGGAGTAAAGGTATTATTTTAATATGTTTTGTTTTGTTTTGTACCTCTTGTATAGGGTTCAGGAAAATAACATTAAAAGAAAAGAACCCAACTTTTTATGTTTTTCATGTGCCTTTAGAGGTACTACGTTCCAAGATAATAAAGGATTTTGAAACGGATCGTACAAACAGTATTTCAGATTTGCAAAGTATTCAGGAAATAAGTAAAGTAAATTGGTTTGTAGCTACTGTAAATAGTAAATATAGCGAAGACATATTTAAGAAGCCGGAGAATGTTCATGATTTATATTTAGTATTAAATAAACCCGTAAGTCTTTCAAAAGTGTATTACAAGTTTTGGAAACCTCTTGAATATTCAGCGACTTTTCAATTACATTTAACGTCAATAGATGCCAATAGAACTAAAATTGAAGTTATAACTTATAACGGGAGTGTATTTTATTGGGGGATACCATTTCCAGGAGGAGACCATGCTTTTGTAAAAGAAAAGGATGTACAACCTACAACTATTGAGGAATATGAGATTTTATTGAGGATCGGAAATTTGATAGGAGAAAAAGATATGCCATCCTTAAAACTGCCAAAAAATTCTAAATATTGAGAAAAATGATTGAACAACAAAGCCCCGAAATGGGGCATTTGTTTTATAAGATACATGAAAACCTGCACTGCTGGGCTCATTGCAAAATCATAAAAACCTATCCCAATATTGGGAAAATACAGATGCAGCTAATTTTTAGTTCTTTGATATTTTGAAAATATAAACGGGGGATAACAAACCGGTACTGTGCCAATGGGTCTAAATATTATTTTTCTAACTTTGAGTACGGAAACGATAAAACGCTTATGTACATCCACACCGGCGAAGGACGGGTACGCCACACAGCAGGGACCTACGTGTACGATTATTACCTGAAAGACCATTTGGGCAATACCCGCGTGGTGTTTGCCGATGAAAATACCGATGGTACCCCGGAAATACTACAGGCCGACAATTACTACCCCTTCGGGATGCGGTTTGGGCAAGCCAACACGGTCAATATTGCTGGCAAAACCACCGAATACCTGTACAACGGCAAGGAGCTCCAGGAGGACTTTAATCTGGACTGGTATTATTATTCAGCCAGGTACTACGACCCGCAGTTAGGCCGTTTTACCACGATTGACCCGATGGCAGAAATTACTCCAAAAGTAACTCTTTATCATTATTGCTTGAACAATCCAGTTAGGTTTATTGACCCAACGGGCATGTTAACAGCTCAGGATATGGTAAATGAAGCTTGGCGCAAGACACCTGAAGGCACCAATGCCACTTATGGTAATAGTAGTAACGATGGAGGTGGTGATGATCCTCCAGCTACTCCTCAAGTAGCAACAACATTGGATGATATTCTTAGTGGGATTTGGAAGCATTTTGGAATAGGAATGGACCCGGAAGACCCCAAGAACAGGGATAAAATAGACCAGGGTAAGAAGAATGTTACAGAAGCTACTGAAAAGATAAATGAACTGAATAAAACAATAATTGTTAATGGTGTTCTGATTATTGTTACTGAAGGAGTAGGGTATGCGGTGGTAGAATATGGAGGAGCAGTAATACTTAGAGTCTTGAGTAAAGCTGAGCTTAGGACTGCTGAAGTTGCCGCTAAGTCAAGTGCGCAAATTGGAACTAAGCTAGAATATGTGTTTGGCAAGGCTACAGGCTCTGCCCACAATATTGAACGGTCAACAGGTATGCTAAGGCAACTTGAGAGCGTAGGTATTTTTGACAATGCAGCAGGAAGGTCATTATTAAATAGCCATTTGGAAGGAGTTTATAATGGTACTAAAGGAGTCCTTCAATCTAATGGCCGTTATTTACGAGAATCGCTTTTGATGGGCCCAAATGGAGGACTTAAAGTTGAAAGCATTTGGGAAGGAAATAGGTTGATAACGGTTAAACTTTTAGGAGGACGATAATATGAAACAGATTATTGGAAACAGATATATAAAGACATTTAAGTTTGCATCTTCACAAGAAGCATCAGTTTTTTTAAGTAATCAGGGAACTAAAAATATTTTATCTTTTGACGAGACATTCGGAGATAATTATTTCTGTTATGTTTGCTGTCATTCACTAACAAGTGAAAAGCAGTTTGTTTTATCTTTTAGCAGTGATGAGAGTGAAGATAAATTATTTTTATTGTTTTGGGATGAACAGAAGATTCTTGTATTAGATACAGGGAAGTGTATTTATATGATAGATGATAGATTAACTATTATAGCATCTTTTGACATTACTACACCCTTAATAGGTTTATTCTTGATAAGCAAAAACAGCTTGCTTTTATTGGAAGAAGCATCTTTGAAATTAGTTAATTCACAAGGAGAGATTTTAAAGAATGAGATATTTGATTTAATAGAGGGATTTAACATTGAAAATGGTCAGCTATTTATAGAAACAAGCGAGGAGCGCAAAATTTTTGAATTGACTTAGTTTTTTTGCACAAAGTATATAAACAGAAAAGCCACTCACCGAGTGGCTTTTCTGTTATTGGTTAATCAAGTTCTGCAAATTATCTTTCATACGTTTATTAGCAATCGCCAAATCAATCATTTTAAAAAGTGCCTGTTGTTCGTCTTTTCCAAGCGTATCAATAAGTTTAATCTTTTCCAGTAAAGGCAGGTTCACTTCTTCGTTAATTTCGTTGCTTTTAAAGAACTCTGAAATAGACACCTCGAATACTTTAGCCAGTTTTTCCAGCGCTGCTGGGTTCGCCATAAAATCATAAAAACCTTTCCCGATATTGGGAAAATTACAATGAAGTTAATTTTTAGTTCTTTGATATTTTGAAAATATAAACGGGGGATAACAAACCGGTACTGCGCCAATGGGTCTAAATATTATTTTTCTAACTTTGAGTATGGAAACGATAAAACGCTTATGTACATCCACACCGGCGAAGGACGGATACGCTACACAGCAGGGACCTATGTGTACGATTATTACCTGAAGGACCATCTGGGCAATACCCGCGTGGTGTTTGCCGATGAAAATACCGATGGTACCCCGGAAATACTACAGGCCGACAATTACTACCCGTTTGGGATGCGGTTTGGGCAAGCCAACACGGTCAACATTGCGGGCAAGACCACCGAATACCTGTATAACGGCAAGGAGCTCCAGGAGGACTTCAATTTGGATTGGTATGACTACGGCGCACGGTTTTACGACCCAGCTTTAGGTAGGTGGTTTGTTGTTGACCCTTTAATGGAGTATCATTTTAGCCATACGCCTTACCATTACTGTTTTAACAACCCCATCAAATTTGTTGATCCGTTCGGTATGGATACAACATATGTCGCGCCCCCAATTCCGGAGATTGTCGTCGAAGCCGATAAACCAAGCTGGTGGCAACGCTTTACAAGTTGGTGGAAAAGTTCGGGTACAGCCGGGAGTCCCAATGAATCTTCACAGGCAAGTGGGATAATGATGTATTCAAATGAAGGAGGCGGTTACCGGACTACTGTGTCAAGAGACCCAAATACAGGAATGTTGGATGTAACCGATTTGCTGATTTATTTTAACTACAACCACCACTTAGCACCCCTACCAAAGGCTCCTGAAGTTGATGTCCCTGGTGGCGTTGATACAATCACAGATTTAATAAGTGAAACGGACGAGGCTATTAAAAATGCTACCGGGGATAAGACCGATGCCCATGGAAAACCTATTGATGAGAATAAGACAGAAACTATTAAAGGGAATGAATCTGATTCAATAGTTGTACCACTATTACATATAGATATGGAAACAGGCGATTCCTTAGTAGATTGGAAAATAGATAAAAACTCAAGGCACGGTCGTCCAATATCGGAACCATACTTCAAAAATAAAAAGAAATGAAACTATTAATTATTTCAATTTGGGTGACTTTATTGATTAGCAATTGTAGCAATTTCAATAAAAACAATGTTATTATCAAAGCAAGTCAAGATACCGTTATTAGTGGTGAGATGTATATTGCAGAACTATATGTTTCTTATAATGAAAATATCTTACCTGCATTTTATATATTAAAAGACAATGATACACTTGGTTTAGAATTTGATATTGATAAAAAATGCGGATTGTTTAGATCAATAAGAAAAACTGAAGGGGAAAAAATCTTCAATGGTTTTGTTGATTATACTGACTTGAATGGAAATCGGCAAATTAGTAATTTTATTATTAAATATTATGTTAAGATTGATAGCATAAATTAAACGAAGAATGGTTTCCCGATAGCGTAAATTTAGGGATAGCGCAATCCGTGCCGCTTACCATGCAAAGCAAAACTACATGATAGAAAAGATATAAGAACCTCTCAGCAATGAGAGGTTTTTTTATGCACCATATTGTTATAAAGCTCCCTAACCACTGGTTCTATAATTTGGGCAACCAAAGGGTCGTTAAAGATAATAGAGCCTTTAAAAGGGGCTATTTTTTGGTTAATTTGTTCTGAAACTTCCTTGTACTTGTGTAGAATAAGAGTAAAAGGCAAATTGTTGTAATGGTTTGTAAAATCGGGGTGCTTGGTAAAAGCTTTAATGTGCTTTAAAACGGTAGCGTTACTACGGTCGGTTTCAATTCCGGTAATAATCAAATACTCTGAATACACATCAACAAAAGCAATACGCTCCTGCATGTAAACGATGCCGCCGTGCTGCATTCGCCAAAAGATCATAAAAAGTATCCCCGATATTGGGAAAATAGAATTAAGGTAAGTTATAATAAATTAAATTTGCCCAATAAAATCACCACCACCGTGAACACCACCGATAAGGTTGAATATTTATATGATGCCACAGGCACCAAACTGGCAAAGCGTACAAGCACCGCAACCAACCCCGCTGTGGATGAATATTATATGGGGGATGTGGTAATGGTCCGGGCCTATCCTATAATGGTATGGAATATCGAATACCTTCTTACCCCCGAAGGGCGGGTAGATTTTGGTTCAGGCAGCCCTGTATATGAGTACCACCTGAAGGACCATCTGGGCAACACCCGCGTGGCCTATATAGCCGGTACCAGCGGTGCAGCCGATGCGGTGCAGAAGGCCGATTATTACCCCTTCGGGATGAAGATGGCCTCCGCCCTGTACGAGAACAGCACCAACAAATACCTGTACAATGGAAAAGAATTGCAGGACAACCTGCTGGGAAACATCAATTTAGACTGGTATGATTACGGATTTCGGTTTTACGACCCACAAATAGGCCGTTGGCATGTTATAGATCCTATGGTAGAAAATAATCATCATGATTATACTCCTTATGCTTATGCTTACAATAATCCAATACTTTATATTGACCCAGTCGGTTTAGATACTACAATTTATGTTTTTGACCAAGGTGAAAGACCTAAAGACAATGGGACAAAAGGAGAAACTTATACAGCAGAGATTTATATTGACATAGATGGTGAAATAGTTGGTCCATACTCTGGAAGCAGTTACCCTAATTCTAAATCTAATTCTAATTCTGATAACAACACTAGTTCCAATACAGTAAAAGATGGTGAACATAAATACAATAATGAATCCGGGCATGACAAGGGTACTAAAAAAGGATTAAATATTGATGATAGCAATAATGATAGTAGGACTGCATCTGGAACGAATCCCAAAGGAGAGGATGTTACAATGACAGGTGTTAATGTTCATGAGGGTAAAAGTGATAATGGTAATTATAATAGTCGGGGTTCACGAGGATGTGTAACAATTAATCCCAAAGACTCTGAAGCATTCTTTAATAATTTTGATTGGTCAAAAAATAGTGCTCAGACGAAAGGTAATAGTAGTGGCACTATTGTTATCCATCGTGGTAACACAGCAAGCAGTATGGTGGATAAATTATTGATAAACATTAAGAAACTATTTTAAACTAAAGAATATGAGATATATGACAGGTTTTAATATTATTCTTTTTCTCATGTTTTTTTTTCAAGCATGTGCTAATAACAGCGAAATAAAATCGAAGTCTCAAAAAGATGAAATAAAAATAGATAGCTCTAAAGTTGAAGTTGAGAAAAAGAAATGCGATACAGAATTAGTCTTAAGAATTGAACAAAGTATCAGCAACTTAAGTCAAAATGACATACTTGAGTTTATTAATAACATCAATTCTGACTGTAAAAATAATGTTGAATTTATTGAATATTATAATGAAGTATTGTTTGAAGTATTAGAGAAATATCCTGCGGAATTTTGCAATTGTATGAAATCAGTTGATAGAAATCAGCAGGAATTAATATGTGAAGAATTGAAAGAGCCAGTTAATGATGGCATTAACTTAGAGAACGTAAAAAAGGCAGTTGAGAATAGTGGATGTCAAGCAGAAACAAAAGGTATGATATTGGAATCAATTAAGGTAGCACTTGACAAGTATAAGAATTAGACATAATTATTGATAAGTGGCTAAACATCAGTTATAATTACTTAAATTTGCCGTCTAAACTTACTACGATGGTTGGTGGATTTTCTTCCGATAAAGTAGAATACCTGTACGATGCCACAGGCACCAAACTGGCTAAAATGGTAGGCGGCACCAGTAACCTTTATGAATATTATATGGGTGATGTAATCCTTAAAAAAACGGCTGTTACAGATGCCTTTTCCATAGAGTATCTTACAATGCCCGAAGGGCGTGTAGATTTTGGTTCAGGCAGCCCTATATATGAGTTCCACCTGAAAGACCACCTGGGCAACACCCGCGTGGCCTATATAGCCGGTGCCAGCGGTGCAGCCGATGCGGTGCAGGAGGCCGATTATTACCCCTTCGGGATGAAGATGGCCTCCGCCCTGTACGAGAACAACACCAACAAATACCTGTACAACGGCAAGGAGCTCCAGGACAACCTGCTGGGAAATATCAATTTGGACTGGATCGACTACGGGGCAAGGTTCTATGACCCGCAGATAGGGAGGTGGTACGTTATTGATGGGAAAGCTGAGAAGTATTTCCCTTTAAGTCCATACGTATACGCTGCCAATAATCCTATAAGATTTTTAGACCCTGATGGATATAAAATAGTTGACGCAAATGGGAATATAATGTACACCCAAGGCGGCGGATGGACTAAATATGCGACTGCTGATGCAAAAAGGGTTGGTACTGCTATGATGAACAGTAGAACAGGCACGCAACAGTGGAATACAATGGCAAATGCTTCTCACCCTATTACTTTAGCTATTAGTTCCGATGTTAAAGTAACAACAAATGCTAATGGTTCAAAATCTTATTTATTAGGTATCTGTCAAAATTCAAAGACTGTAGATCCAAAAACAGGAAAGGCAACAGTTGTGAAATCAGACATTACGGTATATGAGGGTACAATAAATCAGTTTATGAATGATACTAAAAACTCTAAAAGTGATAAAGCACAATCCTACCAAAACAATACAACAAATAATGATGAACGTGTTGCGGTAGTTGCTGGACATGAATCTGTACATGCTACAGACCAGAATAATATTCAACAGTCTACTGATAATAAAATGAAAGGCGCTACTAATGACATTGAAGCAGCACCTAATCAGGTAGAAATGAAAATACTAGATGAAACTGGCACTCAAAACATGCAACCAATTGAGCCTAAAAAGTTAGAACAAATACCAACACCACAACCAACTTTGCAGATACAATGAAAAAGAATATTTTATTTTTAGTAGTCTTTTCTATAGTGTTTTTTATGGCGCAATCGGTTTTGGGTCAAGATAATGACAAATCGAAAATTATTGATTATCTAATAAAGATTGGAGATTTAAAGCCAATTGACAAAAAGGAGATATATTTTGATAATGTTTTTATTATGGACATATTAACATTTGAGGATGCTAGTAAAAAAACAACTGGAATTTTTAAGTTTGGCACATTTGCCGACCATTCAAAGGTATACATATTATTAAGGGATAAAGAATTATTTCAAATTTTAAGTCTAAATAAACTAGATGAAGATTTGTTGTTAGAATTAGCATTTTTAAAGAAACTTAAATTGCAGCCTTCTGAATCACTGAAATATATTGAAGCTACGATAGCTGAATATCAAAAAAACATGAAGGTTATACCTTGGACGGATTAATTAAAAAGCCCGGCCGGGGCTTTAGTTTTATTACCAAGGAAAAATAAAAGGCACCATTCCCCTATCCAAATGCAGATTTTTATTGATAAACCCTCAGCAAAGGCTTGTTATATCAGCCATAAAACGGGTAACTGCCATGTTTTCAACAACCTGTTTATAAAAAATCATCCAATTGCATACAGCTAAAGCCTATATTCCTTAAATTTAACCTACGTAACCAAACGAAACGCAAAACACAGACCGGAAAAAATGTATGAAAATGTATATTTCATTATTTGTACAGTTACCCCAATCTATAAATGGCAAAAGGATACCCTGTTTTTTTAACAGCCTTTTGCAGGCAGATGGGGGTTTAAAAGGGAGATGAAGTTTTATCATATTGTTTAACTTAAAATCAACGTGTATGGCAATCAATTTTAAAGTGATTGAACGCGGCCAACCGGGAGTTGCCGGTGGGGGCGAAAAAAAGTTTTATGCCAGCCCTGTGATGGATGGTGAATTGGATATGGCTGATCTTACCAAAGCCATCGAGAAAATCTGTACAGTGAGTGGGGCCGATATCCGGGCGGTTTTGTATGCCCTGGTCGATGTTTCCATCGACAACCTGTCCAACGGCACCATCGTCCGGATGGGCGATCTGGGGAGCTTCCGCATCGGCCTGAGTTCCGAAGGTAAGGCCAAAGCCGAAGAGGTTACCTCATCGGCCATCAAAAACAACAGCATCCTTTTTACACCCGGCACGCGCCTGAAAGAGATGATGGCATCGGCCAAATACCAGAAAGTATAAATTGCCGTCAATGAAACCGGTGCGCAGGGAAGTTTAATCGGATGCGCACCGGATTGGAAACGGATGCTTAGGGGAATTTGATCGGATGCGCATCGGACGATCAACGGATGCGCAGGGGATTGGAAATGGATGGTTAATGTGGCAAATCGGGTATCCTGACGAATCCCTGTTATTTGTTGAATTTATATATATGGACCCGCCTGCAAATACCCCGTCGCAGCCGGGTTCTTTTTTGAATGCCCCCCTAGTTTCACCTTTGAGCAGGAAAGTAGGCTAGGATTTTATACCTGCTTCCGTTTTTCAGAAACACAATCCAATAAGTAGGAGAATCCCTCCTTAATTATAAGAGGTTTTTATCTCAGTATTCCTTTTTTGAATGCGTCTCCATTAAATGCATGGATTCCGCATTTCTAACGCGGAATTTGGGTTTAATGGAAATGACCGTTCTGTTTCTTTTTGATGAAAAAGGCTTGCCATACGAAGGGGGGTACAAAATAGAAAACCTCCAGAGGCTCGGGCTCTGGAGGTTCTACTACTTACTAACCAAATCATTATGAAAAAACCTACTTGCTTGCGTATTTTAACTTTTTGTACGCATTGGCTTCGGCAAGGTTCCACGAAAGCAGATTTTTTTCGGTGTACTCCAACAGGAACTTTTCCTTTTTAGCTTCTATCTTTTCATGATATAGATCAATGGTCATGTAGTGTTCCTCAAACGGAAACAAGGTATCCTGAACCTGCTTTATTTCAACGAGTTCATCCATGGTCTTATCCAGATAGGGTAGGGCTTTGTAGGATAGGGAGGCCAGAAAATCGAGGTGTACAAACGACTGTTTGTAATGGTTGAAATTATACCGGGCAATGATAACATCCCAATTAAAAAGTGCCATCGCAATTAATAAGGAATAGATGGCCAGGTTGTTGGTCCGCAACATATAGAAAAGGCTCTTTTGCGACGAAACTTTTTGATAGATGGTAAACATGCCATACAGCGTGAGGACGAGAAAGAATAAAACCCCAATGCGCTTGTAGGCCAGGGCAAAATAATGGATGTACCATAAATTGCGGATACCTACCGAAACGGCCAACACTGCGTTTTGTGCCAACCAAACATAAGCCAGCTTTTTAAGTGACGTGTTGTTGGGGAAAAAATTCAGATTCCTGCGGAAAAAGAAAAGAACGATAGCCATGGAAATAAGGATGGAAAGTATCAATAGGTAAGTTCCTTCGTGTACAAATTGTTTTAAATATTCGCCGTTCCATTCAAAGTTGAACCAAACCCAATAAATATCAATCAGGTTTACAACAAGTAAAAGAAGATTCAATAACACCAATAAGATAAGCGCCGATTTGTATTCATTTTTTAACGAATTCAACCGGAAGAAGAGTTTATCGCGGTTGTTCCGCACCCGGTATAACTGTTCGTTGGCACGTGTTTCCGTGTCGATAATGGTTTGGTTCCGGGCCGACATAAATACAATAATACTTAGTATCAGACCAGCCACAAACCACCAAAACCATTCCACTTTAAAATGGGCAAAAAAACCATTTAAGTAGGTGTCGAGAAAATCGCCAATGGATGTTAACCCTTTGCTAAATATAGGATTCGAGGTTTTGTAAATAATCACAAAGAGTACCAGTACCAATAAGGGCAACAACCCGATTTTAAGGAATTTCAGAAACCAACGGATTCCTTTGGAGGTTCCCCCAAGGTTGCCAAAACTTTGAAAGAAAACCACAAAACTCTGGAAACTATTGGTTATGGCCAATCCTGCCGAGGTCAACACAGACTTGGCCTCGGGATATACCAATACCCCAGTATAAAGGTAAAACGAACAAATGTTGATAAAAATGGCGAAAGCCGAATAGTTAATAACCACGGCAGCCCCGGAAAGCAACGTCCCTAACAATACTGTTTTGGATACCATTCCTTTTGGTATCCGTTTAAGTACGAAAATCAAGATGGTGATGGCCGCCAGTTCAAAAAGAAACAGATTCAACCCCAGGTATTGGTGGTAGAAAAGTAACACGAACAACACCGCGTAAAATAAAGTCATCAGTAATACAAATTGTTTTTTCATACGGTAGATAAGTTTATGGATGTCAAAGGATAACGCAGAGAATATGCAAAAAGTATTTGGAAATCGTATAAATGGTTTAATTGTTAAATGGTTGCAAGGTTACAGGGGATATCATTAGTTAAAAGATTAATAAGCTAAAAACTTTATAGCCTAATTGTTCTTATCTCATATCTTGATACTAAACGATATTGATTGTTAAATGGTTTAATGGTTAAACAGCTAAATAACACAATCAGAGAAAATGGGACAATCATCCTTCGCCATATATTAATAGGTGTGATTAAAAGAATGCTTCGGTCCGGATGTTTTTTACCGGGACTCCTTTTTGTTCCAGGATGTCGGAAACATCGTTAATCATGGCAGAGTTACCACACAAATAATAAATGGCTTGCAAATCAATTGAAGTTTGAGTGAGGTAATTGGTGACCCGGCCCGAAAAATGATCAGTTACTCCCCGGCTCACACAAAAAACGAGCTTGTCGGGTGCATAACGCTGGGGTTCAATGGCTTCGTCAACCATTCTGATGCCATGCAGCAATTGATAATCCAACGTTGGATATGTTTTTATGTAGCTGCTGAATGGTGAAATACCCGTTCCTGAGGCAACGAAGACATGTTTTTTATAAAGGACTTCCTCAGGATTAAGAATAAAGAATCCATGAGGCCCATCAATTACCAGGGAATCGCCTACATTTACGGTCGCAATGCGGTTGGTAAAAGCTCCTTTAGGAACAATCTTGATTAAAACCTCCAAAAAGTCCTCGTTTTCACCACTGTAAATGGAATATTCTCTGGAGGTTTTGTCGTCAGGGAAAGAAAGTACCAAGTATTGTCCGGCTTTAAATTGAAAACCGCCTTTTGTTAGTTGCAAAACTATGGTTTCAGGATTTAGTATCCTTTTATGTAGAACTGTGGCTGTAAATTTCATGTTACGAATGGATATTCAAATACTACCAGGTCTGGTTTGTTATCAAAAACAGAACATATTACAGCTATGATTCAGTATTGTTTAAAAAGTATATTATTTATTGATAATCACCTCCGGTTCCAGGTTAATATCAAACTTTTCGAATACCTTAACCTGTGCAATCCGGGCAACTTCAAGGATGTCCTGACCTGTAGCATTTCCCAGGTTTACCAGAACCAAAGCCTGGTTTTTATGAATTCCGGCTTTTCCGTTGGGTAATGAGAACCCTTTTAAGCCGCATTGTTCAATGAGCCACCCTGCCGCAAGTTTAACCATCCCGTTATCGGCCTGATAGGTAGGGAGCTCCGGGAATTTTTGTTTGATTTGCAGGACTTCGCATTCAGGAACCATCGGGTTTTTAAAAAAACTTCCGGCATTTCCAATTTCTGTGGGACAGGGAAGCTTTTGACCTCTAATTTCAATAATGGCTTTGCGGATATTCTGAAGGGAAGCTTCTTCCATCTTTTCCAATTCCTGCGATACAGCTCCATATTGGATATTAAAGACTGGTTTTTTGTTTAACTTAAACGTAACCGAATCAACCAGATACCTATTCTTAAATTGGTGTTTGAAAATACTGTCGCGGTATCCAAATTTGCATTCCTGCTGGGAAATTGTTTTTAAGGTTCCATCGCTGAAACTGACCAAATGAACCTGATGGATGCAGTTCTTAACTTCGGTGCCATAAGCTCCAATATTTTGAACAGGAGCCGCACCTACACTTCCGGGAATATTTGACAGATTCTCGATTCCTCCCCAACCATTTGTGACCGCGTAATTAACCAATGCATCCCATTCCAGGCCGGCTCCAGCTTTTAAATACACATGGTCAGCATCTTCCGAAACCACTTCCAGGCTATCATTGACCGGGTGAATAACCACTCCTTTGAATGGGACTGTAAACAACTGATTGCTTCCGGAACCTAAGATGATCATTTCCATATCGCGCTGTAAGGGACCTTCGGTAATCAGGTAACGCAAATCGTCTGGCGTTTTATACAAGCATAAGTATCTGGCATTTACATCAATTCCAAATGTATTGAGCTTTTTTAAGGAGGCATTTTCGAGTATCTGAATCATAGCTTGAGTTTTTACAAATATATACAGACCGATTTATTTTTTATAGGTCTGTTTTATGTTTGATAATTTAATTTGATAAGCCATTGAAGAATGGTTTACAATAAATAAAAAAATTGTAGGTTTGTTTTGTATGGCAAAAAAAATTATACTTACTGTTACCAATGACTTGGTCACCGATCATCGGGTACACCGGGTGGCAGAAACATTGCGCACCGAGGGTTATGATGTTGTATTGGTCGGGAGGAAATTTAAATACAGCAAAAAAGTGGTAAGGCCATATACAACCAAGCGTTTCGGGTTGTGGTTTGTCAAAGGTCCGTTGTTTTACGCCAGCTACAACATCCGCCTGTTTCTTTACCTCTTGTTCCACAGGTTCGATGGCATAATAGCCAACGATTTGGATACATTGCTTGCAAGCAGTCTGGCATCTAGGTTCAAGCGAAAACCCTGTGTTTACGATAGTCATGAATATTTTACCGAGGTCCCCGAATTGCAAGGAAGGCATTTTCAACAGAATATCTGGTTGCAAATTGAAAAGAGATTGCTTCCAAAAGTAGCTGCTGCATACACGGTATCTACCTCCATTGCTAACGAATATCAACAGAAATACGGGGCTCCCTTTCAGGTGATCCGGAATTTACCTTTGAAAAAAACAATAACAGCAACATCGAAATCGCAGGCAATTATGTACCAGGGAGCTTTAAACCTGGGACGGGGAATTGAATTGATGATTGACAGTATGGAATTTTTACCAGATGTTGAACTTTGGATTGCAGGTTCGGGTGACATTGAAGAGGAATTGAAAAACAGGGTCCAGAAGAAGCATCTTCAAGGTCAGGTGAAATTCTTAGGCCAAGTGCCTTTGAACGAACTACATGACATTACAGTACATGCCCGGCTTGGACTTTCGTTGGAGGAGAATATGGGTAAAAACTATTATTTTGCCTTGCCTAACAAGCTTTTTGATTATATTCAAGCCCGGATTCCGGTATTAGTTTCCGATTTGCCTGAAATGAAGCAAATTGTACAGGATTATCAGGTAGGAGAGGTGTTGCAGGAACGGAACCCGAGAAGCCTGGCAAACCAGATTCAAGGGATTTTGTTTAATGAAACTAAACAAACCGGATGGAACCTGCATCTGGAAGATGCGGCTCAAGCGTTATGCTGGGGAAACGAAAAAGAAAAACTGATTCAAATCATTAAAGAACACATTTAGGTTCATGTTAATTTATAGCGAACACACTTCCGAAAGATTAAAATATATTCTTGATTACCTGCTTATTGAAAGGCTTGGGATCAGCTATTCCCTTACACAATCACAAGAATATTTCAACAAAGGGCAAGGCCCGAAACTTAATTATTCGGTACACCAAACTCCCGGAATCATTACCATTGTACCCGAAGGATTGCTTTTTGAAGCTCAAGTACGGAAAAAGAAACCATCGGTTACTTTTAAAGAGGGCATTCCTATTATCTTTAAAAAACCAGGTAGTCATCATTTTGCATTCGATATATTTTCGGCTGCATTTTATTTTTTATCCCGATATGAGGAATATCAGCACTACGATGCCGATGCACATGGAAGGTTTCCTGCCAAAGAAAGCCTGGCATTTAAAAATATTTTTTTAACTCAACCAGTTGTGGATCACTGGATAATCATGTTCCGAAAAGAACTACAACAGGTGTATCCTGGTTTGTCATTTAAACAGGAACAATTCAATTCCTTACCAACTATTGATGTTGACAGTCCTTGGTGTTACAGGCATAAAGGGATTATGCGGAATTTGGGCGGAATATTCCGGGATACTTTTCATTTCCAGTTTATACTTATTTTTATACGGTTAGCTATTCTTTTGCGGATCCGGAAAGACCCATGGTTCATGTTTGGTTGGATGAAAAAGGTTACCGCCAAAAATAACCAGCAACCGTTGCTGTTTATCCATGCAGGCAAATATGGAAAATACGATAAATCGGTAAGTTCTAAGAATATCTATTTCAGGAAGTTTGTCCGGAATATCCAAAAGGATTTCCCTATTGGTCTACATCCATCTTACATTTCTGCTGATAAACCCGAAGTTCTTAAACAGGAATTGAATACATTGAATAAATTGGCAAACCTGCCTATAACACATAGCCGGCAACATTACCTCAGAGTTAAATTTCCAGAGTATTACCGGATGTTGATTGTGGCAGGTATTACCGATGATTATTCCATGGGGTTTGCCGATAAACCCGGATTCAGAGCCGGAACATCCAGAACTTTTAAGTGGTTTGATTTGTTGGAAGATAAAGCGACAAACTTGTGCATCCATCCGTTTGCTATTATGGACAGAACCGTAACTACTTACGAGCATCAATCTGTTATGGGTGCCCAACTGATTTATAACGAATTGATTGAGCATGTGAGAAAAGTGGATGGCCAATTTGTTACTCTTTGGCACAACGAAAGTTTTAGCAATTTGTTTGAATGGAAAGGCTGGAGAACCCTTTTTGAAAATGTAATGAAACAAACCGCCAACAATCAATGAACATCAGGCACCTGAAATATAACGAAATTGATAAACTGAAATGGGACCGTTGCATCAGCCAGTCCTTCAATGGAATTGTGTTTGCCTATGCCTGGTATTTAGATATTGTATCGTACCAATGGGAAGCCTTGGTGTTGGACGATTATGTAGCGGTTATGCCTTTAACTTTTCCTGGAAGTTATAGCCTGTCAACCCTAAAACAACCGGCATATGCCAATCAATTGGGTATTTTCACCTCAAAACTGCTCGATTATAAGATGGTTGATGCTTTTTTGTCGTTGGTGGCGGAAAAATACCGGAAGGTTGAGATTTGCCTGAATACCTTTAACAAAACCCAACATTCCAGCTTTTTTGTTAAAAAGGAATTTGCGTACCAATTGGATTTAATTTTACCTTATAAATCATTGTATTTGAACTTTGATGCAGTAACAAAAGAGAAAATTAAGTATTCAAAAATCAATAAGATACAGGTTGAAAAGCATGTTAACTTAAAAGATTTTTTATTGCTGAAGAAAAACACCGACAATGAACCTTTAACCTTTGAACATTTAAACACCCTCCGCCGGATTATTCCCTTTACCATTAGCCACAATATTGGCGAAACCTTTGGTGCATACGACGATAAGAACCAATTGGTTGCTGTGGCTTATTTTATCAAATCGCATCAAAAAGCAATCAACTTGTTGTCGGCGGTATCGGAAGAAGGGGCAAAACTGTATGCCGATGTTTTCATTATTGATAAGTATTTGAAGGAAAATGCCGAACGGAATTTAACACTCTGTTTTGCCGGACCGGCACATAAAAACCAAGCGGAACTTATTCAGGGATTAGGGGCAAAACCTGTAAATTACCTGCGCATTAAAAAGAAACGGTGGTTCAACTTTTTATGGCCTCATAAATGATTCTTAATCTTACGACCCCATGGACTTAAACCCCATCAGTATATTGGCCAGTGTTTCAAGGAATAGGATGATCATGCCTTTTTATCATGCTATAAATGATCGGCCACCTGTTCATTTAAAGCATCTTTATCATATTTTCACTGAAGAGCAGTTTGAAGCTGATTTGGATTTTCTATTGAAACATTTTCAACCCATTTCCATTGGCGATTTATTGGCCTTTGTAAAAAATTCAAGACCTCTACCCAAGCGATGTTTCTTGCTTACCTTCGATGACGGGTTGCGTGAATTTGGCGAAGTTGCCTTTCCTATCTTGAAAAAAAAAGGAATTCCATCGGCACTATTTGTAAATCCATATTTTGTAGATAACAAAGAACTATTCTTTAGGTTAAAGTCAAGCATCCTAATTGAAGCAGCACAACAAAATAAGATAGCTTGGGAACATGTGAATGAAGTAACTGGAAAAAGGATCGATCATTTCAAAGAAGGCATCAACTTTTTGAAATCAGTCTCCTACCCGAATCGCCAGGTATTGGATGACCTGGCACCAGTTTTTGAAGTTTCATTTGAAGAATACCGGAAAAACAACAGGCCGTATTTAACTTTTGATGAATTGAGATACCTTCAACAACAGGGCGTGTTTGTTGGAGGCCATAGCCTTGATCATCCGTTGTTTAACCAACTTGATGTGAACGGGCAACTTGATCAGATACGTAAAAGTATGACATGGATACAGGAAAACCTGTTGCCTGCAATTCCTATTTTTAGTTTTCCTTTTACCGATTTTGGGGTAACACAAGAGTTGTTTCAAACTATTTCTACAGACCATCCGCTAAATCCGGCATTAACTTTTGGATGCGCAGGGATGAAGCAGGAACGGATATCCACCCATTGGCAGCGGATTCCTATGGAAGATAAACCGCGCACCGCAAAGCAGGTAATTTATCAACAATATCTTTATTATTTAGCCAAAGCTTTACTTAAAAAGAATACCATCAAAAGATAAAATACTGGCTAATTGTTGCTGAAAAATTGCAGTTAAGGATGCCAAAGAAATGATTGATTATTTCTTATGCCTTTGGGCTAAAATTTTTATCACATCGTTCAATGAAAAACCTTTGGCCTGCAAAAGTACCAAATAATGAAACATCAAATCGGCAGCTTCATTAATAAAGAGTTCGTCATTTGAATCTTTAGCTTCTATCACAAGCTCAACGGCCTCTTCGCCCACTTTTTGGGCAATTTTATTGATGCCTTTATCGAACAGCTTGCGGGTGTACGACACATCGGGCGATTCAGTTCTCCGTTGGGCAATTATCGTTTCCAGGTAAAACAGACTAAATTCCGATTGGTTGATTTCGGAAAAGCAGGTATCATCACCCGTATGACAAGTAGGACCTATAGGATTTGCTTTAATTAAAAGGGTGTCGTTGTCGCAATCTGTCAAAATCTCAACCACTTTTAAAAAATAGCCCGATGTTTCACCTTTAGTCCACAGTTTTTGCTGGCTCCGCGAATAGAAGGTCACATTCCCGGTATTTTGGGTTATTTCCAACGATTCCTTATCCATAAAACCTAACATCAAAACTTTCAAGGTTTGAGCATCCTGAATAATAGCTGGGACAAGGCCATCGGCATATTTATTAAAATCTATTTTTGTGTTTTGTATATTCATTTTTTAGATATTAGATTGTAACCTTAATTTTTGATTAATCTCATTCTTATGACTCATATTTCATGCCCCGTGTCTGACATCTTTCATCTCATCGGTATTTTATTCTGCCTTAAATAGTTTTTCAAATCGTTAATTTCAATTTCCTTGAAATGAAAAATACTGGCAGCTAACGCCGCATCGGCCATTCCTTGGGTAAAAACATCTTTAAAATGGACCATAGTTCCCGCACCGCCCGAAGCAATTACTGGTATAGATACCGATAACGAAATCTGGCGGGTAATTTCCAGGGCAAAACCGTTTTTTGTTCCATCGTGGTTCATACTGGTCAGGAGTATTTCGCCTGCCCCCAGCTCTTGAACCTGTTTTGCCCAATCGGTAGTCAGTAACGGGGTAGGTTGCGTTCCACCATGGATAAACACATGCCATTGGTTGTTTACCCATTTCGTATCAATGGCAACCACAACGCACTGCGAACCAAACTGGCGGGCTAAATCGTTCACCAGTTGCGGATTTTTAACCGATGCTGAATTTACCGTGATTTTGTCGGCTCCCGATTCGAGTAAAACCCCCACCTGTTCAATGCCATTAATTCCGCCGCCTACCGTAAATGGGATATTCACATGTTGGGCAATCTCCTTTACCAGTGATGCAAAAGTTTTACGTTGCTCCAGAGTGGCCGAAATATCCAGGAAACAAAGCTCATCGGCACCATTTTGGGCATAAAACGCTCCTAATTCCACTGGGTCGCCTGCATCGCGTAGCTCTAAAAAATTTACACCTTTTACTGTCCGTCCGTCCTTGACATCTAAACAGGGAATGATCCGTTTGGCTAGCACCTTTTTTCAATTAATAATGAATAATTAATAATAAAGTCAATCAATGAATTTTGATAATTCTTTCAATGGGATGGTCCCTTCGTAAATAGCTTTGCCGATAATGGCGCCAGACATTCCCATATTCCGGAGTTTTATCAAATCGCCGATGGTGGTAACTCCACCACTAGCGATAAATTCCAACTTCGGGAATTCATCAATCAACGCTTGGTATAAATCGAACGATGGCCCTTGTAGGGCTCCATCTTTTGAAATATCGGTACAAATGGCTTTTTGGATGCCCGATGGTTCATATGATTTTATTAATTCGCTGATTGTCAAATCAGAATCATCTTTCCAGCCGTGAATGGCCACTTTTTGATTACGTACGTCGGCACCTAAAATTATTTTCTGTGCCCCGTATTCGCAAAGCCACTGATTAAAAAGTGTAAGGTTTGTTACTGCAACGCTGCCTCCTGTAACCATTTTTGCACCCGAATCAAAAGCTAATTTTATATCATCATTCGTTTTTAGTCCGCCTCCAAAATCGACGGTCAATTTTGTTTTGGTGCAAATAGTTTCAAGTATTTTATGGTTGATGATTTTCCCCATTTTAGCGCCATCTAAATCTACCAGGTGGAGCCTTTTTATTCCATGTTCCTGAAACTGGCAAGCCACCTCCAATGGATTTTCATTATAGATTGTTTTACGGCCAAAATCGCCTTGGGTAAGCCGTACACATTTGCCATCAATAATATCAATTGCAGGAATTATTTCCATTATTCTAATTTTTAATACTTCGCTATTTCTTTTAAGTTAATGATAATCTGTTATATGCAAAAATAATTAGCAATAACATTGAATAGTGATTTTCTATAAGGTTTATTGGTCTTGTGTCTAAAAATCTACTGATCTATTAAAATTTTAAAAAATTCTCTAAAATTTTGGCTCCTGCTACCCCGCTTTTTTCGGGATGAAACTGGACCCCAAAGTAGTTATCCTTTTGTAAAGCGGCACTAAAAGGTAAAATATAATCGGTTGTTCCAATAGTTTCAATCCCCAATTCGGCATAATAGCTGTGCACAAAATAGAGGTATTCATTTTCCTTAATCCCTTTAAGGATGGGAGATCCGAGGTTGTAAACAGTATTCCATCCTGTATGAGGAACTTTTTCTTTGGGTGGAAATTTTTTTACTGCCAAAGGAAAGATATTCAGGCATTCGGTATCATTTTCTTCCGAATGGCTACACATTAGTTGCATCCCTAAACAGATTCCCAAAAAGGGTTGTTTTAGCTGAACCAATACCTGATGCAGGTTCCGTTCTTTCAAGTATTTCATAGCACTACTGGCTTCACCCACACCAGGGAAAATGACTTTATCGGCTTGCCTTAAAAGCTCTGGGTCGTTGGTTACAATGGGTTGAATCCCCAACCGTTGCAAAGCAAACATCACCGATTGAATATTTCCGGCATTATATTTTACAATGGCTACTTTCATACTTTTTATTTTTTAGTTTTATTAGTCATCCGATGACTACAGTTTAACCCTTAATTATAGCATTCCTTTGGTACTGGGCAATTCATGCGTATTATTCAAGGTCATGGCATCTTTAATTGCCCGGGCAACCGCTTTAAAAATTGCTTCTAGTTTATGATGCTCGTTTTCGCCTGTAACGGAAATGTGGAGGTTACATTGCGAACTGTCGCTAAACGATTTGAAAAAATGTTTTGCCATTTCGGTGGGAAAATCGCCTACAAATTCACGTTTAAAATCGGCATCCCACACCAACCACGGACGGCCTGAAAAATCAATGGCTACCGTTGCCAGACTTTCATCCATGGGCAATAAAAAACCATAACGGTTCATGCCTCTTTTATCGCCCAGCAATTGATTAAAACCTTGTCCGATAGCCAATGCAACATCTTCAATGGTATGATGTTCGTCCACCTCCAAATCGCCTTTAACAGTAAGTTCCATGCCACAACCTGAATGCTTTGCCAATTGTTCAAGCATGTGATTGAAAAAGGAAAGTCCGGTAGCTATTTTTGTTTTTTCAGTCATGCCCCGGTACAAAACCAATTCAATCTGAGTTTCCTTAGTCTTCCGCCTGATTTCAACTCTTTCTACCGGGTTTAATAAAAACTCACTGATTTCATCCCAATCATCGGTGATTAGTGCACAGTAAGGCTCCAAACCCGATTCGGAAAGCAACGGTTTATTCGATATTTTATTAAACCAAATGGCCTTGCAACCCAAGTTCTTCGCCAATTGCACATCGGTTACCCGATCACCAATAACAAACGATTCAGGAATATTGAATTGTGATTTAAAGTAACCCGTTAACATGCCAATGCCAGGCTTACGGTTGGGCAATTTTTCTTCAGGTAAGGATGGATCGATGTGTTCGGCATCGAACCGGATGCCTTCGCCTGCAAAAATGGTCATCATTTTCTGGTGCGGTTCCTCGAACGATGGAGTGGGAAAGGAGTCGGTTCCCAAACCATCCTGATTACTCACCAAAGCAAAATAAAATTCACTGTTTTGTTGGATATGGTAAAGATTCTGGATGACCTTGGGGATAAACTCCAACTTTGCTAAACTATCCACCTGAAAATTAACTGGAGGTTCCTTTATCAAAGTACCATCCCGATCTATAAATAGTATTTTTTGTTGCTTCATTTTGTTGAATTTATGCTCCTTACATCAACGATTCATGGGTTTTAAATTGATTTAACATTCAATGTTTGAGATATGTATGCCAATTGTTTTACCAGTTGCTGATTTTCGGTCTTTGTACCTACAGTAATTCGTAAACAATTCTGGCAAAGTATTACACTGCTTCGGTTCCGGACCACAATTCCAGCCTCTTTCAGTTTTTTGTACAAAAACGGGGCATCGAAAACCTGAACCAATAAAAAATTGGCATCGGAAGGATAAATCTTTTCAATACCTTTTATTTGTACCAGTTCATTTTCGAGCCAGGAACGTTGAATCAGAATTTCAGCAACCATTGCCTGCATCTTAGCTGTTTTATTTAGTGCTTGTAAAACTTGCTGTTGCGTAAGCTGATTGATGTTGTACGGGTATTTAATTTTATTCAATACATCAATAATGGATTTTTGGGCAAAGGCCATTCCAAGTCGTAAGCCTGCTAATCCCCAAGCTTTGCTGAAGGTTTGTAAAACCACCAGATTCGGGTAATTTTCAATTTCTTTGACCATGGAACCTTCTGGTGAAAAATCAATGTAAGCTTCGTCAACAATCACAATTCCCTTGAAAAAGTTTAATATGCTAATTATAGCCGATTTATCTATCAAATTGCCGGTGGGATTGTTGGGTGAACAAATAAACATCAATTTAATTTGAGGATTAATTACCTGATTGATTTTTTCAATGGGCAGCGAAAAATCTTCGTTTAAAGGCATTTCATCCACAGGTGTGTCGTTGATATTTGCCTGAACCTTATACATGCCATAAGTAGGCGGAAAAATGAGAGCCCTATCTTTTTGAGGTTGGCAAAATGCCCTAAATAAAAGATCGATAGGTTCATCGCTACCATTTCCAAAAAAAATCTGTTCCGGTAATATACCTTTTATTTGTGCAACTGCATTTTTCAGTTCTTTCTGTTTGGGATCAGGATATCGGTTAAAATTTTCCTCAGTAGCCGAACCAAAAGAGTTTTCGTTGGCATCTAAAAATATTTGAGCCGTTCCTTCAAAATCGTCACGGGCCGATGAATAAGGCTCTAAATCGCGGATATTGGAACGGAGTAACTTTTCGATATTGAATGTGTTCATAGGTTTACTTTTTATCATTAGTATTCAATTCCTGCAAACGGATGGTAACTGCATTTTTATGGGCAAGTAACTGTTCGTTTTCAGCCATAATTTCAATGGTTTTCCCTATATTTTTCAAGCCTTGCGGTGAAATCTGCTGGAAAGTAATCTTCTTCATAAAGCTGTCCATATTTACACCACTATAAGCACGTGCAAAACCATTGGTTGGTAAGGTATGATTGGTTCCCGAGGCATAGTCACCAGCCGATTCAGGCGTATAATAACCAATAAATACGGAGCCAGCCTGAGTAACTCTGTCAGCAAACCTTTTGGGCTCTTTTACCAGTAAAATCAAATGTTCGGGAGCATACTCATTCATGAAACGGATGCTTTGTTCAAAGTTTTCCAAACAGATAAACCGTGAATTTGCAAGGGCTTTGGAAGCGATTTCTTTTCGTGGTAATGTTTCAAGTTGCTGTTCCACCTCTTTTTCAATTTCCTCCAATTTGTTAACTGAGTTTGATAAAAGCATCACCTGGCTGTCGGTACCATGTTCTGCCTGCGAGAGCAAATCGGCAGCAGCAAACGGGGCAGGAGTTGTTTCATCAACCACTACCATCACCTCCGAAGGGCCGGCCGGCATATCAATAGCTATTCCCAGGGACGAAATCCATTGCTTGGCCGCAGTGACATATTGGTTTCCCGGTCCAAAAATTTTGTCCACTTTTGGAATGGTTTCGGTTCCATAGGCCATGGCAGCTATTGCCTGGGCACCACCTACTTTATAAATTTGATTGATACCGCAGAGACGGGCTGCAAATAAAATGGCTTTATGGATTTTTCCATCTTTATCGGACGGCGAACATAGTACAATTTCCGGACATTGAGCTACACGGGCAGGGATGGCAAGCATCAACACAGTTGAAAAAAGTGGCGCAGTTCCCCCGGGAATGTAAAGCCCAACCTTTTGAATAGGAACCGATTTTTGCCAGCATTCCACTCCGGGCATTGTCTCAATCCGAATAGTTCTGGGAAGCTGCTCTGTATGGAATTTTTCGATATTGGCTGCTGCCTGCTGAATGGCCATCTTTAAATCGGTGTCAATATTTAGTAATGCTTCGTTAAACTCATCATCAGTTACCAATAGTTGTTCTAATTCCACGTTATCAAACTTTAAAGCATATTCCTTCAGGCTTTTATCACCATTGTTTCTTACATTCTGGATAATCTTCTGAATAATGGGAAACAGTTCTGAATCATCCATCACAGGACGGCTTAAAAGTTCCTTCCATTGCTCCTTTGGGGGATTGATGTATTTTTCCATTTTGTTTTTATTCGTTCTCAAATCTCGTGTTTCGTATCTCAAAATATTGTGTCTCACTCAATAAATCATTTTTTCGATAGGGATTACTAGAATTCCTTCTGCACCGGCTTCATGAAGTTTTTCGCAGATTTCCCAGAAATCATCTTCGGCAATCACTGAGTTTAGTGCGCTCCAGCCTTCGAGTGCCAGTTTAGTAACCGTGGGGCTTTTCATGCCTGGCAAAATACGGGCAATCTCATCAATTTTGTGATTGGGGGCATTCAGAATGATGTATTTATTCTTTTTTGCTTTCTGTACCGCTTTTATCCGGAAAACAAGTTTATCGAGCAACTGTTTTCTTCCACCATTCATCCCGGGAGTTGAAATCAAAATAGCTTCCGATTTGTAAAAAGTTTCAACCTCTTTCAAGCCATTGGCCAACAGGGTGCTCCCAGTACTGACAATGTCGCAGATGGCATCGGCCAGGCCAATGGCAGGGGCAATCTCCACCGAACCGCTGATTTCGCTCACATCGGCATTTACTCCTTTTTCAATTAGAAATTTTTTCAAGATGTTGGGATACGAGGTTGCAATCCGTTTCCCTTCCAGATAGGAAGTTCCCGTGTATTCAAACCTGCGGGGAATGGCAATGGAAACACGGCATTTGGCAAATCCCAAACGGTGTACGGTATCTACCTGGACTTGCTTTTCGTCCACCACGTTTTCACCTACAATTCCAATATCGGCCACACCACTAGCCACATAACCGGGAATATCGTCGTCGCGTAAAAAAAGAACCTCCAGGGGAAAATTGTTGGCTTTGATTTTCAACTGGCTGGTCCCTGAATTGAAATCGAGTCCACACTGTTTGAGTAACTCTTGAGTTTTTTCGCTGAGCCTGCCGCTTTTTTGAACAGCAATCCGTAAAATTGTTTCCATGCTTTATTTTCGTTTTTATTATAAAAAAAAGACCCGCATTCCTGCGGGCCTTTTAGGTTTCTTATTTTGTTTATACCTACAGCAACATCAGTTCTGCGCTTTTTGAGCGTGAATAAAATGATGATGGTGATGATGTAGATGTAAAAACATAACTTTTAAATTCAAATCGAAAGCAAAAGTAAAGCAATAATTTTAATTTGCAAGTATTTTTCTATTGTTTCTTCCAGATTTCATGCCTCAAATCTGAAAGTCATCCGATGACTAATAATAAAAGTTAAAAATTTGCATTTACCGACAGAATAATATTTCTTCCGGGAGCTGTAATGCCACTTGAATAGGGCCGATATCGTTGATCGGTGATGTTTTCAACGCCTGCTGAAACAGAAAAAGTGGGATTGTATTGATAAACGGCTTTTAGATTCAATGTGTACCAACTGGGTGCATAAGGGTTACCATCGGAATCAGTCGCATACAGATAGGCTTTACCCTGTTCCTCAGCTGATAAATCGCTATAACTGATTTTGCCATTGTAAACCGCATACAAATCCAGTTTCAGTTTTTGAACCGAGAAAGTCAGATGAGTGGCTCCAAAAAGAGGTGCAGCATGGCGCAAGGCACTTTTTGTTCCATCATCCATTTCCTCTTCACCATGCTGGTAATTTATTTTTGAATTCAACCCAAATCCCAAAGGTAATTTAATGTCGATACCCGCCTGAATGCCATAAATACTGGCATATGAAGCATTCTGGATAGCCTGTACCCGGCTCATTTCTCCATTATAAACAATACTGTCTAATCCATTTAATTGGAAATCGCGGCGTACCATGGCATCTTCGAGTTGGGTGTAGAAGAACGTTGCTTCTGCTTTAACAACATCGCTAAAAACCTGGGTAACACTAATTTCGTAGTTTTTAGCATATTCTGCTTTTAAATCGAGATTTGGGACAACCACCGAACCCGGTTCTGAATCAAAAACTTTTCCCAAATCATCCGCATTGGGCGAGCGGAATCCGGTTGAAAAACTGGCCGAAATCCAGGTACTATTTGTTGGTTTTACAATAATGCCTGCACTTCCGGTAAAAGCTCCTTGGTTCACATTCGCGGTTGTAAACGGAAAGGGATAAAAAGTGGTATCAAAATCGGCATCTAAACTATACTGGTTGTATCGTCCGCCCACGTTGAACTTTAACTTTTCATTTATTTCCCATTGATAGGTAACATACGCTGCATACGAACTCCAATCCGATTGCGGATAGCGGCTTGGTCCAACTACGGTTGTTCCTGTAGCAATGTCGGTATCGGTTCCAGTTGATTTCACTTTGTTGTAAACCCCTTCAAGGCCATAAAAAAACTGATGTGTTCCAAAAAGTTTTTTATGAAAATCAAGGTTCATGGAATAGGCCTCCACCTCTTCGAACCGTTTGCGGAGTTCTGTTAAGTTAAAATCACGATCGATGCGGCTTTCTTCAAAGTGCTGTTGTGCCAGGCGCAAAGTCAATTCATCATAAACCAGGTTTGGCTGTTGATGATTCACTATCAGGTTGTTCATCATCCATTCCTGAGGGCCATAATACCACTCGCTGCTGCGAGGCAAACCGTTTTTATACCGGTTCAACCGGTCGTAACGCGAATAATCGGAAGTGGTTGAATAGAGGAATCCATAAGTTACATCCCAATGTTCATTTGGCTTGAAGCCAATTTTTTGCATCAAATTGGCCTGATTGTACGAAGTAGGCTTTTGTATTAATGGATCCTGATTGGTAACAACCACATCGGCGCCATTTATACGTTCAACATAATCGTGTCGCAAATAATCATCGGGTCCATCGCTTCCCATGCGCAAATCGCCAAATTTATTGTAGCTAAAACTTGAAATGAAAGCCCATTTTTGCCAACCTACATTAACATCGAAATGGAGGGTATTTTCATTGCTTGCCGATGAATACCTGACTCCTGATTTTCCGTTTATGAATACTTGATTACTATCGGAGAATAGAGGTTGCAACGTGGAAAAACTCATCACGCCACCAATGGCATCGCTCCCATAAATGACCGAACCCGGGCCAAAAAGAATCTCAGTTTCCTGCACCGTATAAGGATCGATGGAGATGATGTTCTGTAAATTACCGCTCCGGAAAATGGCATTATTCATCCGGATGCCATCCACAGCTATCAGAACCCGGTTGGTTGAAAAACCACGTATCATGGGGCTGCCACCCCCTAACTGGCTTTTCTGGATAAATACTTCATTCGATGAGCCAACTAAATCGGCAGCTGTCTGCGGGTTTTGCATAGCAACTTCCTTAGCCGGGATACTCACAATTTTTGAAGAAACATCGGTCCGTTTCTGTTGCCACCGGTTCGATGAAATAACAATCTCCGATATTTTTATCAGGTTTTCTTTTAACTGTACGGTTACCTCTTTTTGCTTTCCATCCCATTTTATGTTTGTTTTTTCATAAGCAGGATGGCTCAAATGCAAGGTAACCGATTGGGGAAATTGGCTCAAATCTGCTTTTCCCTTTTGGTTTGTTAAGGCAAAATGGTTGTGTATTTCATCGGTTACCATCACATTCTCAATCGGATGAAGGTTGTTTTCATCCAAAACCAAAAGGAATTGTGATTTTGCATAACCTGATGAAAGGAAAAGAAAACAAATCAATAATATATATTTAATCATTGTGATCAAGTTTAAAATATTTAAAAAAACGATTCTCTGAAACAGTGAATAATAACTAGTGTCAAGTCAAATATAAAAAGTCGGGTAATATTCACCCGGTGACTTTGTGATAATAGCATTATGACTTATATTTATGCCCGGAGTCACCGGGTGAATTGATGCAAACGCATGCTTGACTGCAAATATTCTTAAGCTCAATTTATTCAAACCATTGATAAATGATCAATAGCTGACACAACTCAGAGTTGCCAGCGAATTTTGAAATTGAGGATTAAAAGGATGTTTGCTACAAAAAATAATCGATCAGGCTGATTTCTTTTGGAGGAGGAGTAGGAGTGTCGTGGCAGGTTACCAAATAGCAATCAATAGCACCGAAATTTAATCTGATGGAATTCAATCCAAATAACCACTTCGGAGTTATATTATAATATAGGTGTACAATGGTTTGCTTAATTACAATTTTATGCTTGGTCTGAAATGCGCCTTTCCCATTAATAGTATCCGATACATATTCATGCAATTTGGCAAATAACTTTTCCTCCTGGGTATCGCGGATACATTTATATATAATGGTATCGCCTAGTATTTCTTTGCTGACAACATCAAAAAGCATGTGATCTTTCCAAAACTCTTTTTTGTTTTCCCACCGCATCTGGCCCGACGGTTTCGAAACGATATCGGTAATAATAACTAAGTCTTCTGTTGGGAGGGAGTTTTTGATAATTGATTTTATTTCTTTTCTGATGATGCTACGGTTCCAATTGAAAAGATACAAATATCCCAACGTGTTGAATAAAACAACTGCGGCAAATAATATAGGAATCCCTTTTTTCAAACCGTGTACCATTAAAGCGAGATACAAAACAGATGCAATTTTAGCAAATTAATAAGACTTACCCTATTGTTTTTGAATATTCAAAATTCCCTTTGAAACAAAAATACCAAATACATATAAATATATTTACATATTTGCTATATTTAGCGGGTAGGTTTTGGTGGTTTAGCTCTGTATTATTTACATCAAAAACTAATTTGAAGAATTAAAGCTACAATTGTTTTATTTTTTAAATGAATATATATTTTCGCTTACAAATTGAATTCATTTTTAACGCTAAATACATAATATGTCATAAAAATACTTGAAAACTGAATCTCACTGGTTGGAACAATTTACATAGTTCGTTGTTTTGACAATAATTATTGTTAAATTTTATAAAACGTATCATTTATTAATTAAACATTATCATTTATGCTTTTTGATTTTCATATTCTTGAGGCTTTTTATAAAAATTATGCCCAAAAGGTGATTGCCTCGCGGAAACTGATGGGAAGGCCGTTGACCCTGAGCGAAAAAATATTGTACGCTCATTTAAGTTCCGAGTCGGAATATAAGACGTATGAACGGGGAATGGATTATGTGCTATTTAACCCTGATAGGGTTGCCATGCAAGATGCTACGGCGCAAATGGCACTTTTGCAATTCATGAATGCAGGAAAAAGCAAAACCGAGGTTCCAACCACAGTCCATTGCGATCACTTGATTCAAGCAGATGCTGGTGCTTCTGATGATTTGAATCTGGCATTGAAGCAAAACGACGAAGTGTATGAGTTTCTTAAAAACGTGTCGGCCAAATATGGTATTGGTTTTTGGAAACCCGGTGCAGGAATCATCCATCAAGTATTACTCGAAAACTATGCGTTTCCCGGAGGAATGATGATCGGTACCGATTCGCATACTGTAAATGCCGGCGGTTTGGGTATGATTGCCATTGGTGTGGGTGGTGCCGATGCCGTAGATGTAATGGTGGGAATACCATGGGAATTGAAAATGCCAAAACTGATAGGGATAAAACTTATCGGGAAATTAAATGGTTGGGCTTCAGCAAAAGATATAATATTAAAGGTTGCCGGATTGTTGACTGTTAAAGGCGGAACAGGTTATATTGTGGAATACTTTGGCGAAGGAGCCGATTCCCTTTCTGCCACAGGAAAAGGAACTATTTGTAACATGGGAGCCGAGATTGGTGCCACCACTTCGGTATTTGGATACGATCCGAAAATGTCGGATTACCTGAAAGCAACAGGGCGTATTGAAATTGCAAAACTTGCGGACGGAGTATCAGAGCATTTGAAATGCGATCCGGAAGTGCTGAGAAACCCTGAAAAATATTATGATGTAGTCATCGAAATTAACCTTTCGGAACTAGAACCCCATGTCAATGGCCCTTTTACCCCCGATTTGGCTACCCCGCTTTCAAAACTTGCCGATTTTATTAAAACAAACAACTATCCTGAAGCTATGGAGGTGGGACTGATCGGCTCTTGCACCAACTCATCGTACGAAGATTTGACCCGCGCGGCTTCAGTTGCCCGGCAGGCAAATACAAAGAAACTGGAGGTAAAAGCTGAATTTATCGTTACCCCGGGTTCTGAGCAAATCCGCTACACCACTGAACGTGACGGTTTGCTGAACGATTTCAAATCTATCGGCGGAGTTATCATGGCCAATGCCTGTGGCCCTTGTATTGGACAATGGACCCGCCATACACACGACAACGAGCGTAAAAACAGCATCATCACTTCGTTTAACCGGAATTTTTCAAAACGGAACGACGGCAACCCAAACACTCACAGCTTTGTGGCATCACCTGAATTGGTAACCGCTTTTTCAATTGCTGGTTCACTTACGTTCAATCCTATTACCGATTTATTGACCAATAAAGAGGGTAAAAAAGTAATGCTCGATGCCCCAAAAGGAGAAGAACTTCCTGCCAAGGGATTTGATGTAAAAGATGCCGGTTATCTGGCTCCTCCCGAAAATGGCAACCAGCTACAAATAGTTGTAGATGAATGCAGTGAACGGCTTCAACTTTTGGAACCTTTTGGTGAATGGGACGGTAAAAATTTCACCAATTTAAAATTACTTATCAAAGCCAAAGGAAAATGTACCACCGATCATATTAGTATGGCCGGACCCTGGCTCAAATTCCGGGGTCACCTCGATAATATCTCGAACAACATGCTTATTGGGGCAGTAAATGCTTTTAATGATAAAACAAACAGCGTGTTAGATACTTCAACAGGCGAGTATATCAAAGTTCCGGATCTGGCACGGTTAATAAAGTCATCGGGTGAAGGTTCCCTGGTAATTGGCGACGAAAACTATGGCGAAGGCTCCTCGCGGGAACATGCAGCCATGGAACCCCGCAATTTAGGAGTGAAGGCGGTTCTGGTAAAATCATTTGCACGTATCCACGAAACCAACCTTAAAAAACAGGGGATGTTGGCTGTCACCTTTGCAAATAAAGAAGATTATCAGAAAATTAAAGAGGATGATACCTTTGACATTCTTGGGTTGACCGGTTTTTCACCTATGACCGGGTTGCACCTAAATATCAAACATTCCGACGGGAGTTCGGAATTGATTCCTTTGAACCATACGTATAACCAGGCTCAGATAGAATGGTTTAAAGCCGGTAGCGCACTTAATTTGATTCGGAAACAGACAAAAACTAAATAACAAATGGCACAAAAAATAACAATATCAAATGGTAAACTTATTGTTCCAAACAACCCCGTCATTCCTTTTATTGAAGGGGATGGAACAGGCCCGGACATTTGGGCAGCATCAGTAAGAGTTTTTGATGAAGCAATTCAAAAAGCCTATAATGGCTCAAAAAAAATTGAATGGAGAGAGGTATTGGCGGGAGAAAAAGCTTTTAATGCCACTGGAGAATGGCTACCCAATGAAACTTTGGAAGTAATTAATGAATACCTAGTTGCTATCAAAGGGCCTTTAACCACACCGGTTGGAGGTGGAATCCGCTCGTTGAATGTGGCTTTGCGGCAGCAGCTCGACTTATACACTTGTTTGCGTCCTGTCAGATACTACAGTGGCGTACCCTCACCTGTGAAAGACCCCACCACCACCGATATGGTTATTTTCCGTGAAAATTCTGAGGATATCTATGCAGGTATTGAATGGATGAACGGAACCCCCGAAGTTGAAAAAATCAGGAATTTTTTAATTCAGGAAATGGGAGTAAAGAAAATCCGTTTCCCCGAATCTTCTTCCATCGGTATCAAGCCCGTTTCGAAAGAAGGAACCGAACGGCTGGTACGGGCGGCTATTCTTTACGCCTTTGAACATAAAAAACCATCGCTTACCTTGGTACATAAGGGTAACATCATGAAGTTTACCGAAGGTGCTTTCCGCGATTATGGCTATCAATTGGCAAAAACCGAATTTGGAGCCAAAGATTATGAAGGTGGCCCATGGCAAGTAATTGAAAAAGATGGGCATAAAGTAATCATCAAAGACGTGATTGCCGATGCCTTTTTGCAACAGATATTGACCCGCCCAGCCGATTATTCGGTTATTGCCACCTTAAACCTGAATGGCGATTATATTTCAGATGCTTTGGCAGCCATTGTTGGCGGAATTGGAATTGCACCCGGAGCCAACATCAATTATGTGACCGGACATGCCGTATTTGAGGCTACACATGGCACAGCACCAAAATATGCCAATCAGGACAAAGTAAATCCTGGATCTGTAATTCTTTCGGGGGTTATGATGTTTGAGTACCTGGGATGGATTGAAGCTGCCAATTTAATTGTGAAAAGTTTGGAAAAAACAATTCTCAAAAAAGAGGTGACTTATGATTTCCATCGTTTGATGGATGGCGCTAAATTATTGAAATGCAGTGAATTTGGTGATGCATTAATTCGGAATATGTAATTCTCCCAACTTAAATCCTAAAAAAACATTGTTATGTCGCTGTTAAAAGAAAGATTAGCACAAAAAATAGAAGAACACAGGCCAAGAACTGCCAAATTGCTAAAAGAATTTTCCGAAGTAAAAGTGGGCGAAGTAAATATCGGGCAAATCATTGGAGGTGCCCGCGATGTGAAATCATTAGTTACGGATATTTCCTATCTGGATCCAATGGAAGGTATCCGTTTTCGGAGCTATACCATCCCGGAGGTACTCGCAAAATTACCTTTGGCTGAAGGAAATGAATACCCATGCATTGAATCATTTTGGTGGCTCCTGTTGACTGGGGATGTACCAACCAGAGAAGAAGCTCAATCGGTGAGAGATGAATTTAACACTAAAAAAATCATCCCTCAATATGTCATTGATCTGTTGCGCAGGATTCCTCGCGATACGCATCCAATGACCATGTTTTCTACCGCAGTTCTGGCAATGCAACGGGAATCTAAATTCTCGCGGGAATATGCTTCGGGAATGAATAAGTCCGATTATTGGAAACCAATGTATGATGATGCAGTGGAAATAATGGCAAAATTGCCTTCAATTGCGGCCTATATTTATCGGATGAAATATCGAAACGATACATTGATTCCGCCAAACTATACTGTTGATATTGGGACAAACTTTGCCCACATGATGGGTATTGGTAAACCTTATGATGATGTGGCGCGTCTATATTTTATTTTACATTCCGACCATGAATCGGGAAATGCATCTGCTCATACAACACACTTGGTTGCTTCAACTCTTTCCGATGCCTATTATTCATTATCTGCCGGATTAAATGCATTAGCAGGTCCGTTGCATGGATTAGCTACCCAAGAATTTTTAAGGTGGTTACAGGATGTAGTAAAAAAACTCGATGGTAAAGAACCTACTGAGGAATTGATGAAAAAATTTGTATGGGATACCTTGAACAGCGGTCAGGTAATTCCAGGATATGGACATGCCGTACTTCGTAAAACCGATCCCAGGTACGAAGCCCAACGCCAATTCTGTTTAAAACACCTTCCTGATGATAAAATGTTTAAGTACGTAAATATGCTCTATAAAGTAGTACCCGATATTTTATTGGAACAAGGTAAGGCAAAAAACCCCTGGCCCAATGTCGATGCTCAGTCTGGTGTGCTGCAATGGCACTTCGGGATCAAGGAATACGATTTTTATACCGTGCTTTTTGGCGTTGGAAGGGCATTAGGGGTTTTGTCAAATATCATCTGGGACAGGGCGTTGTATTATCCATTGGAACGTCCAAAATCATTGACAACAACGATGCTTGAGGACATTGCAGCCAAAAGTATAAGTGGTTCTAAAGTTTAAATAATTGTTCATCAATTTGTGAATGAAGGCTAACTTCTTACTAATGTTAGCCTAATTTCAGCAAGTAAAGTATCAATTGTTTTAAAAATGAGATAGATAATGTGAAGGAATTCAAAAAGATTTTTTACATTTAGAGCAAAGCCATACTAAATATGAACAATTTAAAAACAACCATTATGGAAGAGTTTATTAAGGATATTGGGGGATTAGTTTATAATGCCTGTCAGATAGATAAAACCTTATTTGATGAATTTGGAGTAAAACGGGGACTCCGCAATGCTGATGGTACAGGAGTAATTGCCGGGTTAACCAATGTTGGCGATGTCATTGGTTATGTCAAAGAGGACGGAAAAGTTAAACCTGTGGAAGGAAACCTCCGCTACCGGGGATATCCAGTCACTGAATTGGTGAAAGGATTTCAAGCCGATAAAAGGCATGGGTTCGATGAAACCACGTTCCTACTGTTAACCGGAAAATTGCCTAGCAAAGCCCAATTGAACCATTTCTCGGAATATCTGGCTTACAACCGCGATTTGGATGAAGCATTCACCAACATGATTCTTTCACTCCGTGGAAAAGATATGATGAATATGCTGGCTCGTTCCATCCTTATTTTATATACATTGGATGAAACTGCCGAGGATTATTCACATTTGAGCTTACTGAACCAGTCCTTAAGTTTAATTGCAAAATTACCTGTTATTGTAGCTTATTCCTACCATGGCATGCGTCATGCATATAGTAGAAAAACATTGGTAATCAGGCATCCGCGACCAAATTTATCTCCTGCCGAGAACTTTTTATACATGATTAAGGGTTGTAATTATACCGCGTTGGAAGCAGAAATACTTGATTTAGCCCTTGTATTACACGCTGAACACGGCGGTGGCAATAATTCAACCTTTGTTACCCGTGTGGTTTCTTCGTCAATGACTGATACGTATTCAGCTATTGCCGCCGGTGTTGGTTCGCTGAAAGGCAGGTTGCATGGGGGAGCCAACCTCCAGGTACTTGAAATGATGGAAGATATCAAAGCTCACGTGAAGGACTGGACTGACGAAAACGAAGTAAAAAATTACCTGGGACGGATTCTTAAAGGTGAAGTAGGAGATAAAAGCGGGAAAATATATGGTATCGGCCATGCCGTTTATACCTTGAGCGACCCACGTACTATTTTATTGAAGGAAAAAGGCTGGGACTTGGCCCGCGAAAAAGGCCTTGAAAAAGAATTTGCCCTTTATGACCTGATTGAACGGCTGGCACCAAAGGCTTTCCACGAATTTAAAGGCGAAACCAAAGTAATTTCGGCAAATGTTGACTTTTATTCCGGCTTTGTGTATGAAACCATTGGCGTTCCTAAAGAATTATTTACTCCTATTTTTGCAATATCAAGAATGGCAGGTTGGGCCGCGCACCGTTTGGAGGAGGTCACCTTTTCATCCAAAAGGATCATCCGGCCTGCATATAAAAACGTGGCCCAATGCGAATTACATTATGCACCGCTTGCTACTAGAAAATAATTGACAGAGCTGAACGCTAAAGCCATCCATTTCGGGTGGCTTTTATTTTGCCAACCCGTCAAAGGGTGCTCAATTTATGAAAGTTCACCGAAACTCTGATAAAATGACAAAAAAGGAACGGTTCCAAAAAATAATTGAATGGTTTCAAACAAACATGCCTGTTGCTGAAACAGAGTTAAAGTATGCAAACCCTTATGAATTGTTAGTGGCGGTTATACTTTCGGCACAATGTACCGATAAAAGGGTAAACCAGATTACACCCCACTTTTTCAACCTATACCCTGATGTTTATGCTTTAGCTAAAACTCCCGTTGATGATGTTTTTGAAGCCATCCGATCCTGTTCTTACCCAAACAATAAAGCCAAACATTTGTCGGGCATGGCGCAAATGCTGATCGAAAAATTCAATGGCACAGTCCCTGACGATGTTCAACAATTGCAGTTATTGCCCGGTGTAGGCCGGAAAACAGCCAACGTGATTGTTTCCGTGGTTTTTGATAAACCCGCGCTAGCTGTTGATACGCATGTCTTTAGAATTGCAGCCCGTTTGGGATTATCTACTCATGCAAAAAATCCTTTGGATACTGAAAAACAGTTGGTTAAGTATATCCCCGAAAACCTATTGCCAATCGCCCACCATTGGCTTATATTACATGGCAGGTATGTTTGTATAGCCCGAAAGCCCAAATGTGAGGGATGTGGTTTAAAAGAAATCTGTTTGTATTTCATGAAACAGTCGAAACCGCAAACTAAATAATTGACATAAAACGTTATGATATTATTTGCTTTAACAGGTTTAGTTCATCAACAAAAATTTGAGCATTGCGGGTATTATTGAAATTTTTGGTGAGAATCTCCTTCCTGATTATCAAATCTTTATCTTCAAAAGGGAGCATCATCAACTTTCGGGTCTTATTTTCAAATTCTTCCGGTGTGTTGGCTAAATGACACAAAGTTTCCAGTCCGGTTCCTTTAATCATGGCTGAATTGACCAGGCAATGCCTCCCTTCAAAAAGCGACGCTATCAATTTTAATTTAATCCCGGTAGGCTGAAAGGTCGGTAAAAGATGTACCTGTGCCGTTTTTCTCAATTTCAAAATCTCCATTTCCGATGGGTTTTGGATGAGGATCAGATTTGGATGCCCTTTCATAGATTTTACTATCTCTTTGGAGGGGTTCTTCCCGGCAAAAATAATTTTAACATCTTTACTTTTAAAGATGCGGATTAAGAATAGCGCCGATTCAATATTCTCCCGGACAGATAAATCGCCATGGTAAAGTGCAAAATCGCTTAGTCCAATGGTACTGGTTATTCCGCTATTTGAATGAAAGGGAGGCAATAGAAATGTTTTACCATATTTTTCGTTAAAATACCTATAATCATTGGGCGAGATAGCAGCAATAGCATTGGATTGACGTAAAATTGATTCAAAACGGGCCAGTTTTGATGCCTCCTTTTTAAAATAGTATCTTTTAAACAATGTCCGTTCCTGTTCCGCCAATAGACGATAATATTCATGTTCAACATTATGGGCACGTACTATTTTTATCCGGTTTTTTAGCAATGGATGGTCCAGATAAAGTGTGGTATGCAACCCTTCAAACAAAATAGGATAATCTGTAGTTAGCAGCAATTCCAATAAATGGTTATCATTCCTCGACTTTACTATAAAAGGTTTTTGGCTCAATGAATTGCTAAAACCAGTTTTTCGTTGATGGTAAGTTACATTATTGCAATATTTTTCTAATTCCGGTTGGTTCCCGCGTCCATAATCAAAACAATGAAGGTGAATCTGGACCCCGGCTTCGTGCAAGGATTTTATTTTATAGAAAATATCAATAACTCCGCCATAATTGGCAGGATACGGAACATTTAAACTGATAATATGAATTTGCAAGATTATCAATATTTGCTTTCAAAGATAACAACTTATGCAACAATCTAAGTCCTTATCGGAAAGTTTTGCGATTGCACCAAATACAGAAAATCCCTTCAGTAGCATTGGCTTAAAATTATATCTTTGTAGTTTATTTAAACACTGAACGGATACATCAAATGGATATTATAGAAAACATCAAGTTACATGTAACAAAGGGCATGCAGATCATTTATAACCAGCCAACCGACGTTGAACAGATTCAAATTTATAAGACACGCAAAGATTTTAAAGGGGATTATACCGTCGTGGTTTTCCCCTTTTTGAAAGCTTCAAAAAAAGGACCCGAACAAACAGCTACTGAAATAGGAAACTATCTTCTTTCTAGCCTGCACGAGGTGGAGGGCTTTAATGTGGTTAAAGGATTCTTGAATTTGAACCTTTCTAAGGCATTTTGGGTGTCCTTTTTAAACCAAATAATGCCTGAGGCACAGTTTGGTTTGAAAGCCCCCGGAACAAGCGGTAAAACGGTTATGGTTGAATATTCCAGCCCAAATACAAACAAACCGCTTCATTTGGGGCACATCCGGAATAATCTTCTGGGATATGCTGTATCCGAAATATTGAAGGCAAATGGACACCTGGTAATCAAAGCCAATTTAGTAAACGATCGGGGTATTCATATTTGCAAATCAATGCTTGCCTGGCAAAAATGGGGAAAAGGTGCAACACCTGAAAGTACAGGGTTAAAAGGAGACAAATTAGTGGGTGATTTTTATGTAAAGTTTGACCAGGAATATAAAAAAGAAATTGCACAGTTGGAATCAAAAGGGCTCACGAACGAGGAGGCCAAAGAGCAGGCACCAATTATTCAGGAAGCCCGTGAAATGTTGCGTAAATGGGAGGCCGGAAATAAGGAAATCAATGAGTTATGGTTTACAATGAACCATTGGGTTTATCAGGGATTTGATGTTACTTATAAAAATCTGGGTGTCGATTTCGATAAAATCTACTACGAATCAGAGACCTATAAACTGGGAAAATCTCTGGTTTTAGATGGGCTGAAAAATGGGGTACTCATTCAACAACCCGACAGTTCCGTGTGGGCTGATTTAACAGGAGAGGGATTAGATCAAAAAATATTATTGCGTTCCGATGGAACCTCTGTTTATATGACTCAGGATTTGGGGACAGCTCATCAACGATTTCAGGAATACCATATTAATGATTTGATTTATGTGGTTGGTAACGAACAAAATTATCATTTTCAAGTGCTTAAGTTAGTCCTTAAGAAATTGGGATTCGATTGGTCGGAAAACATCCAACATTTATCGTATGGTATGGTGGAACTTCCAGAAGGGAAAATGAAATCGCGCGAAGGAACTGTTGTAGATGCCGATGATTTAATTGTTGAAATGATACAAACCGCCCGTGAAACCTCACAGGAACTGGGAAAACTAGAAGGTCTCAGTAAGGAAGAGGCTGAAAAAGTATTTCAAATGGTGGGTTTAGGAGCTTTAAAGTATTTTATTTTAAAAGTTGATCCGAAAAAAACCATGTTGTTCAATCCAAAGGAATCCATTGATTTTAACGGCAATACCGGGCCATTTATTCAATATACTCATGCCAGAATACAGTCAATCATCCGTAAAGCCAAAGATACAGGTATAGAATATTCAAAACTGCAAGATTTTATAAAGCCTGCCGATAAAGAAATTGAACTCATTAAGCTCATATATACCTATCCCGAAGTTATTGCCGAAGCTGGAGCCAATTATAGCCCGGCATTTGTAGCAAATTATATTTATGAGTTGGCCAAAGAGTTTAACCAATATTATCACGATTTTTCAATTATGAAGGAACCCAATAGAGAGGTTCAAATCTTTCGATTGGCCTTGTCCGAAAAAGTAGCAGCTATTTTAAAAAGTGGTGCACTTCTTTTAGGAATTCATGTACCAGAAAGGATGTAAAAATCAATCTTTATCACGAAGGCTTTAAGATTTGCCACATTTCCGTCGTTTGAACAAAATCCATAAAATTTAATTATGAGCATAAATCATAGCTGATCAATTAATTACAATAACTATCCTGAATTATAACGTTTCCACAATCTGATATTTATTTAAAGCTTGGCATTTGTCAGGCTTTATTCATTTCTGAGCCGTTTATTTCCAAAACATATTTCGGAAATTCTTTTAAAACTAAAATTCCAGACTAAGATATTTTTAAAAATAGGGGTAAAGAAAACTATCAAAATTTGAAAAACATCTTTCATTTAAAATCTGAGGGTTATTGATTCAGGTTTAATAACAATTATTTTGAATTTTAACTCAATTTCACATTTGTTATATCGAACATAAACTGAATACATTAATCATATTATCAGTAGTTTACAGTGTTTATTTGAATTGAAGATTAAAATAAATTTTTTAATATTGAAAAAAAATCACTCAAATCAAGAATATATTTAGATAATATATTTTGATATTCAACTACATACAGTATTTAGTTCACCTTATTATTTAAATAAAAGATCATCAAATAAATTACATAAGTAAACAAGATGATGGTTTTAGTGATTTACTATTGTGAATTTGTGATAAATTAAATTGATTACATTTGTGACACATCAAAATTACAATTGTATTATGGACATTAAGGAACGATTAATAAAAATCATCACTTCCGAAGGGCTAACATCTTCTTCTTTTGCAGACAGTATTGGCGTTCAGCGTTCAAGTATTTCCCATATTTTATCGGGGCGGAATAAGCCAAGCATTGATTTTCTGGAGAAAGTATTTGCAGCTTATCCTAAATACAATGCCGAATGGCTTATTATGGGCACAGGAGAGGTTTATAAAAAACCGAAGCAGCCTACTTTATTTGATTTCGATAACAAAGCGGCTCCAGCCTTAGAATTAAAAGAAAAAAAAGATGATGTAGTGCCAGAAATAGAGCAACAAATTAAAGCGGAGGAAAACGTAAATGGTGACTCCGGGCAGAAAATTAGTTCCAAAGAGGAGATACCTCTTTCAAATAACGAGATAATCCCTACACTACCTCAGAAAAAAATAGATAAAATAATAATTCTCTATTCCGATAGGTCTTTTATTGAATACCATCCATCTTAAGTAATTGTAATATTGCTTCTTAGCCATTATTTTCACATACACGAATTTTATTATCTTTGCAACAAAAATTATGGTTTATAAACACCTTGTCCGTCCAATTTTGTTTCGGTTAAACCCCGAAAGGGCACATTCAATAGCTTTTCTTGGTTTAAAACTCCTAAGAATTCTGGGACTAAAATCCATCGTTAAAAAGATGATGTTTCCATGCAGTTTACAAATGGAAACAGAATTTAGTGGTCTTAAATTTCTTAATAAAGTGGGGGTAGCCGCCGGCCTGGATAAGAATGCAGAGGTATTCGATATGTTTGGCAGCCTTGGGTTCGGGCATGTGGAAATAGGTACCGTGACCCCAAAACCTCAGCCGGGTAACCCAAAACCAAGGTTATTTCGCTTGGCTATTGACAAAGCACTTATTAACCGGATGGGATTCAATAATCGGGGGCTGGAAAGTGCTGTGAAAAGACTGCAAAACAGGGATAAACAGCTAATTATCGGTGGAAATATTGGTAAAAACACATTGACAAGAAATGAAGATGCGTTAAGCGACTATGTACAATGTTTCGAGGGCCTATATAACCATGTGGATTATGTAGTAGTAAATGTCAGTTGCCCGAACATAAGCGATTTACATAAATTACAGGACCAAGATGAATTGGAGAAAATATTGTCGGAATTGAATAGACTGCGGTCGCAAAAGGAAGTTTATAAACCCATTCTTTTAAAGATTTCTCCTGATTTGAATCAGTTGCAAGTAGATGAAACCATAGAAGTGGTACTCAGGAATGCTATTGATGGGATTATTGCCACAAACACCACTGTTTCACGAGAAGGTTTGATAACACCTGCCGATAAAGTCAGAAGCATCGCTAATGGAGGTTTAAGTGGAAAACCCATTGCGAACCGCTCTACGGCTATGATAAAATACATTCATGATAAAACTAAAGGGAAATTGCCTATAATCGCTGTGGGTGGCATTTTTACCAGTGCCGATGTAATTGAAAAATTAGAAGCAGGGGCTACCTTAGTTCAAATTTATACCGGATTTATTTATGAAGGCCCAGGGTTGGCTAAAAGGATCAATAAAGACCTTATATCATATTACAAAAGTAAGTTTACCGGATAATTGATAGTTACAAATGTGATTTATATGATAATTTATTTGTGTTACATGTGTAAACTTTAGGAGATGCTGATTTTCTTCTTTAGTTCTCTTATATTTTTTTCGGATGGAGATTATTCAACTCAATTTTTCTTCATCAGTGAAACTAACCGATTATTTTAAATTACTGGTTACATTTTCGGCTTGAGAGTTAATTATTTCAAGCTGACTACATGATTAGGCAAACCATTAAAATCTCAGAAAGGTATTTTTATATCTGTACGCTGAAAGCCAATTGATTATAAGCATTTTTTAGTTAGGATTTACTTCCCATCCAGCAAAAAGCTCTTATTTCAAGGGTCAAACAGCTAAAATTGCATGAAATAGTTAAATGCAAAATCCGAATATAAGTCAATTTCTTATTGACTCAGTTTGGAAACGAAGCCACATTTACTAATTTGAAATCTTTAGTGAATTCTAACATATAAATGGCTGTGTTTTGATAGCCGCCTTGATCACTTACTGGAACGAAATGAAAATTGGTCTGCAACAGAGGAATGTTCAAACTATGTTGGCATTTCCTGAAATCACGACCGTACCTATTTAAAGCCAGGCAAAAAAACTTGGTGATATCATAGGCCTGAAATGAATATTTATCAGGTTCTCCTTTATAATAATGACGGTATTGCTCCACAAAATCAATCACTTCGGGCTTTGAATAGTCGATGAATGAATTCGAAAAGACATGCGTATTGGTATTGTGGAAGTTCTCCAATTCAATATTATCAAACCTTAGCCACCGGGGTTGCCCAAAAACGGTGATGTCATATTCATAGGAATACCCGTTTAATTTACCCATAACATCAGTAACAAACGCCTGATCTCCAGAAGGAACAATTACAATGTTTTTGATTCCTGGTGTAAAAACTTCCTTCAGAACGCTATCCTGAGCATCATAATAAAACACTTCGTTATACTTAATCTGGTCTAAATTGGTGCTATTCATTTGGGCATAAAGCTGTTTTTTAAACTCGGAGATGTATTCCTGCTCCAAATTATTGCCATCGTGGATAACTATGTAATTTTTAGTATCAATTGCGTTCAAAAAATCGGATGCATGTTGCATCTGAATATCAAATGGGGGTGCCACCTGAAAAGCAAAGGGGTTATGGTCGATAAATCCACTTTTCAACGATAAAGGTGACACAATATTTATGCGGTGTTCCCAGGCAAAATCGCCAACAACGGTTAAATTTTCGCTGAGAACGGGTCCAATAAACAGGTCAAAATCTTCCAAATGTTCCTTTTTCATGATTTCCGCCAGATAGGTGCTGTCATTCCGGGTATCAATAATTTTTACTTCAAGGTTTGTTCCCATTTTTTTCAAATCAAGCAAGGAGATTAATATCCCTTGATAGAATTCCAGAAAAATTTTTGATTTGGAATAAATCTTATCATCGATTCGTCCTGTTCTGGGCACTGTTTCCAGTATTTCATTGCCATTGTTGTCTTTGGTAATTATATCGACAAACTTTCCCAAAGTATCGTTCACATTTAGGTAAAGTGGCAAGAAAAAAGCCACTTTGTAAACCGAAAGTTTATCAATCCCGGGATCTGGGCATGGGGCTATTACCAGAGAGTCTTTATATAACCCGTAGTGGTCGCGTTCTACATCGCGGGGGATATTGGTGGTATTTGAAACGATCTCTTGATTTTGATGGTTTTCTGTAGCTGGCGATTTGGGTATCCGGATTAGCTCGCCCTCCTTAAGTCCTCTGTTTTTAAGTTCGGGATTAAGTTTCACCAATTGTTTTTCTTTAATATGATACAATTGGGTCAACCGAAAGATGGTTTCACTTTTTTCAACTTTATGATAAATAAATTCATTATCTGTTGCTTCAACTTCTTGACTTACAATATTCGTATCCTTTAGTGCCCTCGGTGTTGTTGCCATTTTAATCACGGGTATCTTTAATACATCCCCAATTTTAATCCCCAGTTTGGCATCAGGATTATTAGCATAAATTTCATCAATTTTTATCTGATACTTAATGGCAAGATTGTAAGGGGTATCTCCTTTGACCACTGTATGAAATATAAATTCTGGTTGTGCAATGGGTGGATTCTCATTAATTCTGATTTTTAAATATTGATTTATTTTAAGAGAATCGTTCAAATGGAGGTTGTCTTTTTTTAGCGTATCGATAGGAACTTGATACGCTTTACTGATTTTCGTTAAGGATTCACCCTTTCTTACAATATGGATGTAATAAGGTTTACCGCCTAAACTTACCTTATTATTTGATTTTTTCACATTACTCAGATCGGGTTCAACTTGTCCAAACAGCAAAGGGGCAGCCCAGAAAGTAATCAGAAGGGACGAAAGAAATCCTTTCATTATAAGAATGTTTAAATTTAATAATGTGTCAAAATTAGCAAAACCGTCGGTTTAAAAAAACCGGAATAAAAAATGCAAAAAGGCTGCCTGCAAAACCAGACAGCCTTTCAGGCAAGTGCTTATAAAACTATATCTTGAGTTTCTTTTCAATATCTTCAATAAAGCCACGGAATCTCTTATCGGTATCCATCAGGTTGTTTACCGTTTTGCATGCATGTAGCACGGTGGCATGGTCTTTTCCGCCAATTTGCGAGCCAATGGTAGCCAACGATGATTTGGTCAGGTTTTTGGCAAAGAACATGGCAATTTGGCGGGCCTGTACAATTTCCCGCTTGCGGGTTTTCGAATTAATAACATCATGGGGCATGTTAAAAAAGTCGCAAACAACTTTCTGGATGTAGTCAATAGATAATTCCCTTTTGGTATTTTTAACCAATCTGTCAATCATCTTGCGGGCCAAATCAAGGGTAATTTCCTTTTTGTTTAAAGTTGACTGGGCCAACAATGAAATCAAGGCACCTTCTAATTCCCTGATATTTGTCGAAATATGAGAGGCAATATATTCTACAACCTCATCGGGAAGAACGATGCCATCGTTATAAACCTTCTTTTTCAGGATGGCTATCCGTGTCTCATAATCGGGTATCTGCAAATCGGCCGATAATCCCCACTTGAACCGGGAAAGCAGGCGCTGTTCCATTCCCTGAAGATCGACAGGTGATTTATCGGAAGTTAAAATCAACTGTTTGCTGTTTTGATGCAGGTGGTTGAAAATATGGAAAAAGATGTCCTGAGTTTTTTCTTTGCCGGCAAATTCATGAACATCATCAATAATGAGCACATCAATCATCTGATAGAAATGGACAAAATCATTCCGGTTGTTGTTCAAAATGGCTTCAACAAACTGGGTGTGGAATTTATTTCCATTCACATACAGAACTACTTTGTCAGGATAACGCTCTTTTACCTCAATACCAATAGCCTGAGCCAGATGCGATTTACCTAAACCCGAAGCTCCAAATAAAAACAGGGGATTAAAAGCTGTTTTACCCGGATTGTTTGCCACCGCATATCCAGCGGAACGCGCCAGCCTGTTGCATTCTCCTTCAATAAAATTATTGAAATTATTCGATGAATTTAACTGCGGATCGACATGCAATTTTTGGATGCCTGGGATGATGAAAGGGTTTTTAATGGTCTTTTGATCGTCGAGCGGCAAAGGCAGGGGTTTGTTGCTCAATTCCTTTCTATCATTGGTCGGCAGTTTTACTGTGTATGGAGTGGCATTAGAATAGACGTTGTTTTCCATGATCACACTGTACTCCAACTTTGCGTCGGTACCAAGTTCTGTTCTTAAAGTTTTCCTGAGAATGTCAATGTATTGTTCCTCAAGGTACTCATAAAAGAATGGACTGGGAACTTGAATTGTCAGTACATTTTTTTCAACCTTAATTGGGATAATGGGTTCAAACCATGTCCGAAAACTGATGGCTGGCACATTATCTTTAATGATACGCAAGCAATTACTCCAAACTTGCTGGTAGTCTTTGTTCATTGGTTAACAATTAATATTTTAATATTGATTCCCCTAAATCGTGAAGCAATTTTGTGAAAAAAAAAGTAAAAAAAAAATAAAAATACTATTGACTTTTAAAAATATTGTATATGCTTTTCGAAATCAATTTCTTAATGAAGTAAAAAAAATATTTTTTTTATTTTATTGAAAATCAATAATTTAAAAATACCCTTGCATTAATATATTGATAAAGAACCTACTAAACGGAGTTACCTTTTTGATTTATTGCATTAATTAATTATGATAAATTAAAAGTTAATAAACCCGTGTATAGGATCCGCCCATAATTTCAACAATAAAAGATTCCGGAAAGAAAACCATTACCTCTTTGAGATACGATCGGGCACTTTCCAGGTTTTTCTTTTTTCCGATAAAATATATATATGTCCCTCCAACCATGGCTTCTTCCACATTCTTTAACCCATTAAAATTCTCTGGGATCAAAGCAATGGGCGCATTTGATGTCTTAATCTGGATTTTATAAATAATTTTCTGTTTTTGTTTGCGGACCTCCTCCGGGTTCTGATCCATATAAACGGTTTTTCCAAAGTTCATGGCTGAAAAATGAACGTATTTCTTGGGGTTCATCCGTAAATCTTCCACCAGGCGGTTTAAATTGTATGAAACATCTTCAAGGTTCGTATAAAGGGTATCGTTGTTTATAAGCAGACCCAGGCTTCCTTCGCCATTATTTATTTTGTGGGTTATGGTATCTAATTGAACCATCACGTCAAAGGTTTTATCCATCACTTTTTTTATATCTGCCTTGGCCAAGGAATCGCTAATGTTTTCCAGATTATTTATCAAGTTAGTCAACTGCTGGTTGTTGTTTTTCAGGTTTGACGAAATAGATTCCACATTTTTAAGAATGTTTTCAAATTTACCTTTCCCCCCAACAACAATAGAATCAAGGTTTGAAGATGATTTTTCCAGATTTGAAAAAGTTGCTTTAATGTTTTTAAAACTGCTGGTGATGTTTTCCTGGGTTTCTTCATTAAAAATGAATTTCACAATTTCAATGGCGTCTTCCATCTCTTTCATCAGGTTTTCAGCTTTGCTCTTTAATGGCAACATTTGAATGCTCACCATTTCCTGGATGCTTCCCTCAAAATCAGGAATCAGGGTATCGCCAGGCAGATGCAAGGCGGTATCGTTACCCATCTGCAAATCAATGGCTTTGGTACCCATTAAATCGCTGCTGAAAATCCGGGCTACAGCATTTTTATTGAACCTATATTCCTTTTTTACAGTAATTTCAACTACCAGGTGCCCTCTTTTATTGCTACTAAAGTGAATGTTGCGAACCTGACCTACCTTAAATCCATTGATCAACACCGGATTATTAACAGCCAATCCATCAATGCGGTTGTAAACTACATAATACAAATCATCGGTGTCAAAGGTTCCTTTTCCTTTTAAAAAGTTTACTCCCCATATAAGGGCAACAATGGAAAAGGTGGCTACCAATCCTATCTTAATATATGTTGAATTTTTCATGGCTAGTACATTTAAGGGGTGAGGACTTGTTTTAAATCGACTTTTTGATTGTTTTTAAAAGCAATGATAAAAGCTCCGGGAAAATCATTCTTAACCGATTGTTGCAATTTCTTTACCTCATCATAGTTGGTCGATTTTCCAATCGCGTATTTATAAGTATTATTCTCGTAAAATTCAAAAACATCATTGAACCCTTTAAAGATAGGGTGGTTGGGCATCACTTTTTTGGTGGAAGAGGTTATTTGCAGCCGAAAGGTGATTGATTCATCTCCTTGAAGGTTTAAAGAATCTTTAGCCTGACTTTTTTCAGTTGAATAGGATAGAGTTTCCAAACCAGAATCCAATTCGGCCTCCTGTTTTTCAAGCTCCGCCAGATACTGTTTGATAGCCCGGTAAATGGCCGATGAAATATGATCCTGCCCTGGCTCGGAAAGCAGGTACTTTTCTTCCTCCGGATGAGAAACAAAGCCCACTTCGACTAAAACGCTGGGCATGGTGGTATGCCAAAGTACCAGAAAACCTGCCTGTTTCACACCCCGATCCTGACGTAAAGCCTTTTCTTTGAACTCATTCTGGACATTTGCAGCCAGATTCAAACTCTGTTCAAGAAATATATTCTGCATCATCGAAAAGATGATGTACGATTCCGCAACATTTGGGTCAAAGCCTTCATATTTAGACTGGTAATTATCTTCTAAAACAATGACCGAGTTTTCTTTTTGAGCTACTTCCAGGTTTCCTTGAGTCTTATGAAGCCCCATGGTATAGGTTTCGGTTCCGACAGGTTTGTTGCTCTTGTTTGAGTTGGCATGTATGGAGATGAAAAGATCGGCATTATTCTTGTTTGCAATTTCCGCCCTTTCGTCGAGGGGAATAAAAACATCGGTTTTTCGGGTATAAATGACCTGTACATCCGGTAAATTTTTCTCAATGTACTGACCAACTTTTATTGCGATGGATAAAACAATGTCTTTTTCTTTTGCCTTCTTCCCCAAGGCTCCGGTATCTTTACCGCCATGTCCGGCATCCAAAACAATAATTTTTTTCTTTTTTATTTTGCCGGGAGCATTTCCTTGACTAGGCATAAAACCCAGAGCCAATAGCAGAACTATTAGAATTTTTCTTTTCATAACTCCCGGGGCTTTAAAAATTCATTAGTTTTGAGGCGCATTTTTTTAAGTTAAAAACAAGTTGTACAAAAATAGCATATTATATCTGAATTGAAAACAAAAAGCCTAATTGCAGGACTCATTTTACCTTTAATTTTCTATTCAACAGGTTATTGCCAAGTTGTTGATGATGAAATTATTAAAAAAGATTCTATTTTTCAGGATACCCTTAATACCCATCTTCTGGATTCGGTTTCTGGCTCCACAAATGATACTACCCTTAAAGCTCATGGATTCGTTCTTGATTCATTGAAATATGGTAACGGTGAGGATACAGTTCCCACAAAAAAGAGGCCCAGCGATGTTTTTTCGGATAATGTCACATACAATGCCAAAGATTCGACCATCTATTCCATCGATGGAAAAAAAGTGTTTTTATTTGGAGATGCGGAGATCAACTATGAAGATATCGTTCTAAAAGCTGCCTATATTGAGGTAGATATGGAGGAAAATATTTTATATGCCGAAGGTTTGCCCGATAGCGTTGGAAATATTGCAGGCCAACCGATATTTACCCAGGGAAGCGAAACCATGCAGGCCAAAACCATTACCTACAATGTCAAAACCGAAAAAGGTTTTATCAAAGGTTTATATACCGAACAGGAAGAAGGTTATTTGCATAGCCAACAAACCAAGAAAGAACCCAATGACCAAATAAATCTTTACCGGGGGAAATATTCCACCTGTGAATTGGAAGACCCCCATTTTTATTTGTGGCTTTCAAGAGGTAAAGTAATCCCGGATAAGGCTATTATAGCCAGCTTTTCCTATTTGGTGATTGAAGATATCCCACTGTATCCCATCATGGTTCCCTTTGGTTTTTTTCCATCTACCAAGGAGCGGGCATCGGGTTTTATCATTCCAAAATTTGGTGAAGAAAACTCCCGGGGGTTTTTCCTGCGCAATGGGGGGTATTATTTTGCCATCAGCGACTATGTGGATCTTACATTACAGGGTGACATCTATTCCTTGGGATCGTGGCAAATAAACGCACAAAGCAAATATAAAATGAGGTATAAATTTGGCGGAAATGTTAATTTATCCTATTCCAAAGTAGTGGCCGGTGAACCCGGGACTTTAGAATATGTGGAGACTAACCAATACAGCATCCAATGGACACATACGCAAGATGCCAAAGCACGGCCCAACAGCAACTTCAGCGCCAGCGTGAATTTCAGTTCCATGGATAATAACAAGTACAATTCAAACACAATTGAGGACTTTTCAACAAACACTACCAGTTCAAGCATCTCGTACCGGAAAACCTTTGCCAATACCCCGTTTAGTATGTCGTTGAGTGTCAACCATTCACAAAATTCAAATTCGAGGATTATGACATTTAATAACCTGCCACAGGCCTCGGTGAACATGAGCCGGATTTTTCCGTTCCGCCGGAAGGTAGCTGTGGGTAAAGCCAAATGGTACGAGAATATTGGGATTACTTATACCGGAAATATCAAAAATTCCTTGTCGGCACCCGATTCGGTGGTATTTACAAAAGCCGCCCGCGAATTATTTAAAAATGGTTCACAGCACAGCATTCCTTTGAGCACTTCTGTTAAAGTGTTGAAATACTTTAATTTATCACCAAGTATAAATTTTACCGATCGTATTTATTTTGATCGTACGTTTAAAACAGCAGCACAATATGTAAATAATGGAGCAGTCCGCGATACTGTTTTGTATCAAAAGCAAAAGGGTTTTTATAATGTTTACGATTACAGCTATAGCCTTGGTTTAGGGACCACTATTTATGGGATGTTTCAATTTAAAAACAAATATATAAAAGCTATCCGCCATGTGGCTACTCCGAATGTTTCGGTAAGTTACCGGCCTGACTTTCAGGAGAGCAAATGGGGATATTACGTTTTAGACCCGATGTCAAAAGACACTACAAAAAAGGTGTATTATTCGCCCTATAAAGATGGAATATTTGGGGTTCCCGGTGCCGGCAAATCGGGTGTGGTTAGTTTCTCGTTGAATAACAATGTGGAAATGAAGGTGGCCAATAAAAAAGATACAGTCACCGGAGAAACCAAGGTGAAGTTATTGGAATCGTTAAGTTTTTCAACCTCTTACAATATGATGGCCGACGAGTTCAATTGGGCTCCCATAAGCATGTCGGCCCGGACTACTTTATTTAAATCCCTATCTATTAATATGTCAGCCACCGGAAATTTATATGCCATTGATGATTCTTCAGGGCAAACTATTAATGAGTTTCATTTCAAGCATTACCCGGGACAACCTTTCCGCTTAACCAGCGCTAGAATATCTACAGGATATAGCTTCAATTCGCAATCGCTTTCAGGTGGGGATTCAAAAACCGAAGGAACCCCAGCCCACGAGGCAGAAACGCCAGAACACGAGGAACATGCAGCCGTTGGACATTCTCACGATTATTACGGTTACGATTATTTTAAAATTCCGTGGAACCTTCGGGTGGATTATTCCTTAAGTTATTCAAAAGCAGCATTTGTCTCTGATATTACGCAGACGTTAAGCTTCTCTGGTGATTTTAGTCTGACATCGAAATGGAAAGTGGGTTTCCGTTCGGGTTGGGATTTTGAAGCCAAAGATTTTTCATCCACCAGCTTTAACCTTTCGCGCGATTTGCATTGCTGGGTGGCTACCTTAAGTTTAATTCCTTTTGGATTCCATCAAAGTTATACCTTTTCCATTGGGGTAAAATCATCGGTATTACAGGATTTAAAGTATAATAAGAACCGGAGCTGGTACGATAATGCATATTAGGCGGAAAGGTAAAAATTAATCAAATAACCCCGGATTGTATCCAAATGATTTTCATTGATATCAGAATGAACATTTTTGGACAAAACAAAAGACCAAATTAACAGAGGATAAATAGATGAAAGCACAAATCATAACCATTGGAGATGAAATACTCATCGGCCAGATTGTAGATACCAATTCAGCCTGGATAGCCACAGAGCTAACCAAACTGGGGTTTCAGGTACAAACCATGCTATCAGTTTCCGACGAAGCCCATGAAATTGAATCAGCAATAACCGAGGCATTAAAATCGGTAAAGCTCACCATTGTTACAGGAGGTTTAGGCCCAACAAAAGACGATATTACCAAAACCACATTGAGCAGGTTTTTCCAGATGCCCTTGGCCTTTAAACAGGAGGTGTATGACGATGTGGTTTCCTTTATTGAAAGGCGGGGCGGTAAAATGAACCCGCTGAACCGCGATCAGGCTTTGTTTCCCGAAGGTGCCAAATGGCTGAAAAACAGGCAGGGGACAGCCCCCGGGATGTGGTTCGAAACATCCGGTTCGGTGGTCATAAGTTTGCCCGGGGTCCCTTCTGAAATGAAAGGCATCATGATGGATGAAGTCATCCCGGCATTGAAAAACCATTTTCCGCTACCCTCCACTATATATCAAACCCTAATGCTAACAGGCATTGCAGAATCGCATTTGGCCCTGAAAATAGAAGATTGGGAGAATAACCTGCCCAAAGGGATGAAGCTGGCTTATTTGCCTTCACCGGGCATCATCCGGTTACGGTTGGGTTTTACTTCGGACAACCCTGCCAAAGCCCAAGAGATTATTCAGCAGGAAATTGAAAAAGTGAAACCAATTATTGTCAAATTTTTATTTTCAGAAACGGAACAATCACTTGAATTAACATTGGTTAACCTATTAAAAAATAACGCTAAAACAATTTCGATTGCCGAAAGTTGTACAGGTGGCAACCTCTCTCATTTAATCACTTCCATTCCCGGAAGTTCTTCGGTATTCAAAGGAAGTGTAGTGGCCTATTCCAACGAAATCAAAACACGGGTCTTGGGTGTGGATTCTGTAGTTTTGGATACGTACGGCGCAGTAAGTGGGCAAGTGGTAGAACAAATGGCCCAAGGTACTTTACGCTTAATGGAAAGCGATTTTTCCATTGCAACCTCAGGTATCGCAGGGCCGGATGGCGGAAGTGTTGAAAAGCCGGTAGGAATGGTATGGATAGCCATTGCTACTAAGAATCAGGTTTTAAGTAAGAAATTCCAATTTGGAACCGAGCGTTCCATTAATATCACCCGTTCCTCGTTGGCAGCATTGAATTGGTTGCGGGAAGTCCTGTTGCATGAAACGTTCCCGGATAATTGATAATTAAGAGGTTAGTTTTATTAAAATTGTGTTCAAAAAACACCGCAACTCATTGAAATATAGTGATGTTATAAAAATAATAATAGGGTCGTTAAAAAAAGGAGGTCTTTTATTTGATTAATTAAATTAAAATCACGTATTTTGCGAACCGATTTTTGGAATGAAAGAATATTAAAAGATACAGTGATGTCAAAGATTTGTCAAGTTACAGGAAAAAAAAGGTTAGTGGGAAACAACGTAAGCCACTCAAATAAGAAAACTAAAAGAAGTTTCTATCCAAACTTATTCAATAAAAAGTTTTACTTACCTGAAGAAGATCGTTGGATTACCCTGAAAGTATCGGCTGCAGGTATCCGTAATATCAATAAAAACGGTCTAAACAACGTGTTAAAAGAGGCTAAAGCCAAAGGATTTATTAATCAGTATTAAAAGTATTAAAAATGGCTAAGAAAGCAAAAGGCAACAGGGTTCAGGTAATTTTGGAGTGTACTGAACACAAAGAAAGCGGAATGCCAGGTACATCAAGGTATGTAACCAAGAAAAACAAGAAAAACACCCCCGAAAGAATGGAAATGCGTAAGTACAATCCTATTCTTAAGAAAGTAACTGTTCACAAAGAAATTAAATAGTTTTAAGATATGGCAAAGAAGGTAGTTGCAACGCTAAAATCAGGTGATGCCAAAACTTATGCAAAAGTGATCAAAATGGTCAAATCACCAAAAACCGGAGCTTATCAATTCAAAGAAGAAGTAGTAAACTCTGAGCACATCAAAGATTTTTTAAACAAATAAAATATTGATCGGGCTTTAAGAAAAGGCTTTCTTCATACACGAAGAAAGCTTTTTTTATTAATGGTCAGTTGTTTTTTAGTTACTTTACAGCCAAAAGCATCAAATTATGGGGATATTTTCAAAATCTAAAAAAGAGGTTCTCGACAAAGGATTGGAAAAAACCAAAGAAAGTGTATTCAAGAAACTTTCCAGAGCCATTGTGGGTAAAGCTAACGTGGACGACGAGGTCCTGGATAACCTTGAGGAGGTATTGATTACTTCCGATGTAGGAGTGGAAACCACCCTGCGGATTATTGAACGGATACAGAAACGGATATCTAAAGATAAATATCTAGGAACTAACGAGTTGAATGGTATCTTAAAAGAAGAAATTGCTGCTTTGCTTCAAGAGAGCAATTCCAGCGATGCTGCCGATTTCCTGATACCGGAAATAAAAGGAAATGTTCCATACATAATTATGGTGGTTGGGGTTAATGGCGTGGGAAAGACTACTACCATTGGTAAACTGGCGCATCAGTTTAAAAAAGCGGGAAAATCCGTTTATATTGGGGCTGCCGATACGTTTCGGGCTGCTGCCATTGATCAGTTGGAGATTTGGGCCAACCGGGTGGGAGTTCCCATCATCAAACAGCAAATGGGCTCCGATCCTGCATCTGTGGCCTTCGATGCCATACAATCGGCCATGAAAGCCAATGCCGATGTGGTTTTGATTGATACTGCCGGCCGCCTGCACAACAAAATCAATTTGATGAATGAACTTTCGAAGGTTAAAAAGGTGATGCAAAAGCTGATTCCAGAGGCTCCTCACGAAGTATTGCTGGTATTGGATGGTTCAACAGGGCAAAACGCCTTTGAACAAGCCAAACAGTTCACTTTAGCTACCGAGGTTTCCGCATTAGCGCTTACCAAACTCGACGGAACTGCCAAAGGGGGCGTGGTGATTGGGATTTCCGATCAATTCAAAATACCTGTCAAATACATCGGTATCGGCGAAGGCATGGATGACTTGCAGGTGTTTAACCGCATTGAGTTTGTCGATTCATTGTTTCAATAAGTTTATATAATCTTAAAAAAGATTAACCAGGTGTCGCCAATAAAACGCAAAGAACAATCATATTAAACTATTTATAATAAAACACCTTGGGTTCTACGCTGAAAAAACTTCGCTACCATTTGTGTTTAAATCCCAACCTTTTTTAGACAGCCTCTTTTTAAGATATAAAATATTTGCATGAAAAAGAAAGTCAATATTTTTACCCTAGGATGCAGCAAAAACAGGGTCGATTCGGAAGTTTTAATGAAACAGCTTTCGGAAAACGGATTCGAGGTGTACCACGAATCGCCAGACGTGAAAGCAAACTATATCTTAATTAATACCTGCGGGTTTATTGGCGATGCAAAAGAGGAATCCATTGAAACCATCTTAAATTTTGTGCAAGCTAAGGAAGAGGGTTTGGTTGAAAAGGTAATGGTTTTTGGCTGTTTGTCGGAACGATATAAAACCGAACTGGAAAAAGAAATTCCTGAAGTAAATGCATGGTTTGGCAAATTTGAATTGCCAAAAATGCTGGAATACATTCATGCCGAACATTTTAAGAGTATCAACCCTAGCCGGATTTTAACCACCCCCAGCCATTATGCCTATTTAAAGGTTTCGGAAGGTTGTAACCGCACCTGTTCGTATTGTGCCATTCCCAAAATTACAGGGAGACATGTTTCCCGAAGCATGGAATCGTTGGTTGAAGAGGCGCAGTCACTGGTCAAGATGGGAGTGAAGGAGGTAATTCTAATTGCCCAGGATTTGTCGGATTATGGCATCGATTTGTATAAAAAACCCATGCTGGCTCCACTTATGGAGCAACTGGCACAAATTCCGGGTCTGAAATGGCTCCGCATCCATTATGCCTACCCCGCCCGTTTCCCGGTGGATATATTGCCTGTAATGGCCAAATACCCAAATATCTGCAATTATCTGGATATTGCCTTGCAACACATCAGCAACCCCATGTTGAAGGCCATGAGGCGCAATGTGACCAAAGAGGAGATTTATGAGCTTTTGCATACCATCCGGGAGCATGTCCCCGGTATTGCTTTGCGGACAACCCTAATGGTGGGGCATCCCGGTGAAACAGAAACTGATTTTGAAGAGTTGAAGTCCTTTGTGAAAGAGATGCAATTTGAACGCTTGGGCGTGTTTACCTATTCGCATGAAGAAAATACCTATGCCTGGGACAATTATAGCGATGAAATTCCCGAGGAGTTAAAGCAGGAGCGGGCCGATACGATTATGGAAATTCAACAGGGAATTGCTTTATCGCAAAACCTTCAGAAAGAGGGGAAAACTCTGAAAGTGATCATCGACCGTCGCGAAGGGGAATATTATATTGGCCGTACAGAATTTGACAGCCCAGAGGTGGACAACGAAGTGCTGATCCGTTCATCGAAAAAAATGCTGATTGGGGATTTTTACGAAGTTACCGTTCAGGATGCCGATGAATACGACTTGTATGCGGTTCCCCGATAAAGAGGTCAAATATTCGGTTAAATACCTGAGAATGTTAAAAATTGGATGATCTATCATTTCAAATTCATCAGTTTTTTAAATATAAGACCAGTTCCCTTTTACCCAAGGAGTATTCAAAAGTGGTATTTTCACCACCTTGCCAAGGGGCATAAATAACTATTTTTGTTCCACCAATTTAAAGGATACAGAGGGATTCGACAGTTTAAAAGGAAACCAAAGGGTATTTAAAGTTTTATGAGCAAATCAAAACCAATACATGAGCCCAATTTTTGGCACGGAATGTTACGAAGTTATGTAGGATTGTACATTTATACCTTCTATAACCGGGTTACCGTAGTTGGCAAAGAAAATGTGCCGTCCGATAAGCCAGTGATATTGGCCATTAACCACCAAAATGCACTCATGGATGCTTTAACAGTGCATTGTACCTTGAAAAGCCAATCGGTATTCATGGCCCGGGCCGACATATTTAGGAACCCCATTGCTGCAAAAATCCTGCGTTTTTTTAAAATACTTCCTATTTTCAGAATTAGGGATGGGATTCAAAGCTTACAGAATAACGATGCTGTTTTTGAAGAAGCTATCGGTGTATTGTTGAATAAAAAAAGATTAGCCATATTGCCCGAGGGAAATCATTTTGGACAACGCCGTTTGCGGGTATTGAAAAAAGGAATTGCCCGGATTGCTTTTCAAGCCGAAGAACGGGCCAATTTTGAATTGGGTTTGCAAATAGTACCTGTAGGACTTGATTATTCCAATTACATTAATTTTGGTTCCGATTTGTTGGTCCATTTTGGGGAACCATTTTCGTTAATCGAATACAAAGAAATGTATCAGGAAAATCCGCAAAAAGCCATGAACACCTTCATGCAGGATTTACGCGAGCGGATGATCCCACAGATGTTGAATATCGCTGAAGAATCGCATTACAAAGAAGTGGAACTTTTAAAAGACATTTACATTAAACACTCTATTTACCGGAAAGGGCTGGACAGTACCCATACAACCGTACGAAACAATTCCCAGCAAATTGCCGATAAACTGATAGCTTTTAAGGAAACCAATAAGGAAAAATTCGATGCCATGGCTCAAACAGGTAAGGAGATTCTTACCGATCTAAAAAAACTCAATTTTAGAATGTGGGTTCCTGCCAAATCCTATTTTCCAGTCTTTTGGACAATTATCGGCAGTTTATTATTGGTGTGCTTTTTCCCCCTGTTTTTAGTGGGTTTTCTATTCAATTTTCCACCCTTTTATATCCCGGTATTAGCCGCATCAAAAATAAAAGATCCCCAATTTGTAAGCTCCATCCGGTTTGTAGCTTCATTATTAACCTTTACTTTATTTTACCTGACTTATCTTATTTTATTCCTGATATTTATAAGCCCGTTTTATTATGCAATCGGTGCATTTATCTCCCTCTTCTTTTTAGGGTTGGTTAGTTATGAATACTACACTTTTTTCATGAAGAATTTGGCCCGTTGGAGAGCTTTTATCTATAAAAAGAAAGAAAACCCGGAATGGACAAGGTTGGTAACCAATTGGAATGAACTTACTGCCCAAATTTCAAACCTGAATTAACTTGGAAAAGCATTTTATCCACCGGTTTGCTTGCCTGAACGGGACTTGGTTATATTTAGAGCATGAATTTCAATACCCCCTTGTGAACCAATCGGTGTACGAGGTGATAAAAATTGTTGGAGGAATCCCCCTGTTTATCGAAGACCATTTGGAACGGCTGGCACATTCGATGGAACTTACCCAAATCAACGGTACCGCACCTGGTTCAGAGACTATGATTGCGCTAATTCAGACGCTGTGCAATAAAAATCAGGTTTTTTTTGGAAACCTGGAACTGATGTTTTTTAATACTCTGTCAGGAGATTATCAATTTTTGTTAGGTTTTATTGCCCATTCCTATCCTGCGGCTACCGATTATCTGCACGGAATTGGTGTCGGACTATTCCTGTCGGAACGTAACCAGCCAAATGCCAAGGTGAAAAACACCGAAACCCGCATCAAAGCAAACCAATATTTAAAGGAGCACAATTATTACGAGGTACTTTTGTACAATCAGTTAAAACAGATTACCGAAGGCAGCCGGAGCAATGTGTTTTTCATTAAAAACGGTCAGGTATATACTGCCCCGGATGAACTTGTTTTAAAAGGAATTTCGCGGAAATACGTGATTCAGGTAATCCAGGAACAGGAACTCGAACTGGTTGAAAAGGCGCTTACTTTAGAAGATTTATCAGGCGTAGAGGCTGCTTTTTTATGCGGGACTTCCCCGGGGGTAATCCCCATCCGTAGCATTGAACAACATTCCCTGGATTATAAAAACCTGGTAGTGAAATCCATTATGCTGGGGTTCAACTTTAAAGTGCAGCGTTATTTATCGGAGTCATCGAAAACATCCCATCCACATCGGTAAGCACTTCAACACCTTCGGCAGTTACTAAAACGGTATGTTCATATTGGGCCGATAATTTGTTGTCAACCGTGCGGGCAGTCCAACCATCGTGCTTATCGACAGAAACACGGGCTTTTCCCATATTTATCATAGGTTCAATGGTAAAAATCATTCCGGGCTTCATGATTGCCCCGGTATTTTTGCGGGCAATGTGATCCACTTGTGGATCCTCATGAAACTGAATACCAACTCCATGTCCGCAAAATTCATACACCACACTGTAGCCTTTGGCCTGAGCATAGCGGCTGATTACATAACCAATATTTCCAAAATAATTACCCGGCCGTACTTGTTGAATACCAAGGTTTAAGCAGTGTTTGGTAGCTTCGAGCAAATCGTTGGCCTCCTTTGAAATTTCACCAATTTGAAACATCCGGCTGGTGTCGCCATAATATCCATTCAGGATGGTGGTTACATCAATATTAACAATGTCGCCCTCTTTTAAAACCATCTCTTTTGAAGGAATTCCATGGCAAATGACATTGTTGGGCGAGATACACGAGGATTTTGGATAGCCATTATAGTTTAACGTGGCAGGAATAGCCCCATGATCCCTCATAAATTGCTCAATAAGATTGTCCAGATATTCGGTGTTCACCCCAGGTTTTACGTAGGGTGCAATAAAATTGAGCGTATGACCGGCTAATTGTGAACTTTTACGGATTCCCTCAATCTGTTCCTGATTTTTTATAATAATGGCCATGTTAACACTTTTTACAAAGGTGCAAATGTGCTGAATCTTTTAGAATTTTGAAAATGTTTTTGTTTGAAGACTTATTGAAAATAATGGATTTGGCCCGCGGTTTTATAACTATTTGTTTGAAACAGAATCGGCCACAAAAACCAACGAGATGGAATTGACACAGTGGCGGGTATTTTTTTCGGTATAACCTTCGCCCAAAAACACGTGCCCCAGATGCCCTTTACATCGGGTACAGATTATTTCGGTCCTGCGCCCGTCGGGGTCGGGAATCCGGGTGACGGCACCTTTTATTTCGCTGTCGAAACTGGGCCACCCGCAGTGGCTGTGGAATTTATCGTCGGAACGGTACAACGGGGCATTGCAGTGTTTACAATGATATGTTCCTTTTTCAAAAAAATCTTCGTATTCGCCCGTAAAAGGCATTTCTGTAGCTTTATAGATGATGACCTGTTCTTCCTCTTTGGTCAGTTTTTTTAATTCCGGATTTTGGCCCATAACCATGTTCATTTTTACAAATAGCATTAACAATCCAATAAAAACAATTCTCTTCATACGGTTTTATTTTGGGTAAGAAACAACCCTTACCTTGAATTGTTTTTCAATGGTACCTGAAGTTTAATGAACAGTAAGGTTTTTGTTTTTGTTAAATTCCTATCTTTAAGGATTATTAAACCTGTAGCAATGAAATGTATTAAAACCTTTTTAATGAGTTCGATAGTGTTTTTGGCACTGCAACCCTCGAAAGCACAAGTCGAAAATATGGTATTGAATCCAAGTTTTGAGGATTATGAGACCTGTCCGCAAGGATACACTCACATGGATCAGTCACACAAGCTGATTCCCTACTGGACTTATCCTTCGTTTACCACCCCCGATTATTTTAATGTGTGCAGCAGCGGCGAGGTAAAAGTACCCGATAACTTTGCAGGTTACAGCATGCCCAAGACCGGAAAAGGTTATATGGGGGCCATTTTGAGCGGAACCGACCGGGATTTTCGCGAATACATTGAAGGAACTCTGAAAAGCCCGATGGTAAAAGGGCAAAAATACTGCATCTCGTTCTGGTACCGGTTGGCATCGGGTTCAAAGTTTGCTGTGGACCAATTGAGTGTATATTTTACCCCAGAAAAAATTGCCAACGACAATACCACTTTTTTGAGTTATCCGGCACAGTTAAACAATCGGGAAGGGCTGTTTTTAGATAATGTCGAGGATTGGAAACAATTCTGCCAGGTATTTACCGCCCAAGGTGGCGAAAGCTTTTTTTTGGTCGGGAATTTCAAAAACTATGATAACACCAATTATGTAGTTACCGGCAAAGAGACCAAAAACAAGAAAGGGAAAGCGTATGCTTATTATTTCTTTGACGATTTTGAAATCCGCCCGTTGGTCGATTGCAATGTGTGTGCCTGTGTCCCGAAAGGGATGGAAACTGTTGTAATTGATTCGACTTACACCGGAGGTTTAGATCCTGTTACCGGACAGATTGATAAAATAGAAAACGACGGAATTATAAGCCTCGGAATTTCCGGAGGTACGCCGCCTTATAACATTATTTGGAGCCATGGGGTTACCAACCAACAAAAGCTCACCCGCTTACCAGCAGGAGAATATACCTTCGAAGTTACCGACCAAAACAACTGCCGTTCAACCGGAACCATCGTTTTTGTAGAGCCCGAAATTCCTGAGGATGCCTTTACCGAAGGCCTGCGGAATATTGAGGTAGGAAGTTCATTGATCTTAAATAATATTTTCTTTGAAACCGGAAAAAGCATGCTGTTGCCCCAATCATTTGTTGAATTGGATAAAATTGCTCAGTTTCTGGCTGAAGGAACCGTAGGGTTGATTGAAATTGGCGGGTTTACCGACAATGAAGGCTCCGACGAAACCAATGAAAAATTGAGCCAAAGCAGGGCACAGGCTGTTGTAAATTATCTGATAAGTAAAGGCATTGTCCCGGAGATGCTTAAAGCGGTGGGATATGGCGAAAAAAGACCGCTCGATACCAACCAAACCCCCGAGGGTAGAGCCAAAAACCGGAGGGTGGAATTTATGGTATTGAAAAAATAAGTCCGGAATCCATCAATAAAATTATTCCATTATCGATAAAATAATAAATCATGAAGACATTACATATTTTGATTCTACTTTTACTTGTTGGCGTTGCCGCTAATGCCCAAAAACCGGCCAAGGTTTGGAGCAATTCCATTCTGCAGGCCATGGATAGCAAAGAACAACTTGATATTGACAAATACATGGATGAAGCTGTGGCCGATTTTACCAAAATACTGACTAAAAACCCCAATGATGCCCTTTCGCAGTTTGGGCTTTCGGTGGTTTATTCCTACGACACCTATACGCGCCACAATTATTTTGAAGCTTGGAAATATTTCCGGCTCTCGGAGCAAAGCATCCTTCAAATATCCGAAGAGGATAAAACAGTGCTTGACGAATACTTTTTTAAACAGGATAAAAAGCGGAGAGGACGGACCTTGGCCAAAAACATAGAGTGGGAGCGGAAACTGGTCGAAGAAAAACTGATAAAGTTTGTCCGCGAAGAAAATAACCTGAATTATGCCAACCAATTTATTACCGAATTCCCAAATTCAAAATACTACGAAAATGTCATCCACATCCGCAATTATATAGAGTTCAGAAAAGCTGAGGATGCCGGTACCGTGGAAGATATGAACCGGTTTGTTGAAAAATACCCCGATGCGGCACAAGTGACTACTGCCAAGGAAATCCGGAACCGTTTGGCTTACAAACAGGCATTAGATAAAAATTCGCTTTCGGCATTAAAAGATTTTGTTGCCACCTACACGGGTGCTCCACAGGTGGAAGAAGCTAAAAAAGTTATGGGTGTGTTGGCTTTCGAAGAGGCCGCAAAATCGGGTTCTATCGAAATTCTGGAGCATTATATGGCAGAATACCCCAATTCATCGAAAATGCCCGATGCTAAAATGCTCAAAAGGCAATGGGTGTTTGAATGGGCCAAAAAAGTTAACAGTATTGATGCCTATAACCAGTTTGTGGCCATGTATCCCGAAGGGGAAATGTATGTGGATATTTTTAACCTAAAGGCGGATGCATTAGGGCAACAGGTTTTATTGGATTTTCCGGTTGAAAATTACAAAATGGTTAAAATTTTTGATAACCAAAACCTGCCCGAAAGAGGCGGCGATGTTGCTTTACGTACCAATGGGGAATTGCTTTTGGTAACCAACTCGTACAAATCGAAAGACGAAATGACCGATTCCTGGTTATTAGGGTTAAATGCTGAAGGTAAAATGCTTTGGAACAAATTTTTGGGCAACGAATTCGACGATCAGGTGAACAAAGTTTGGGTCTCACCGGCCAACGAAATATATGTAGCTGGAATGACCAATGCCATTAAAGACAGCATCAAAGGGAAAGCCTGGATGTACAAACTCGATGCACAGGGAAAAAACATCTTCAACCGGAAACTCGAAGGTTCTGAAGTGATGGATTTTGCAGTTTACCCCGATGGAAAAATGCTGGTAGCCGGTTATACCATCCAACCCGGCGATACTACCTCAAAATCGTATATTACCAAGATTAACGAAGCGGGCAAAAAACTTTGGGAACGTTCCTACACCTGTAGCGATACCATCTATTCTATCCTGTTGCACCCCGACCGGACTGCTTTTATTGCGGCCGAAACATGGTTGGTGGCCCTGGATGAGAATGGGTATCTGGTTTGGGATAAAACCTTAGTACCCGACCAAAAAGCCACCTCGGTAATACTAAATGAGGCCGGACAGATTGTGTTTGCAGGTACCCAAGGCTCCGGTGTTTTTTCCATGGCCTTTGATGGGCTGGGAAACAAGATATGGGAGATGAACCAGCCCGTTGAGATGCCTTGCCAGATTAAGCGGATTACCCCACTGGCCGACCTGAGTGTTATTTTAAGCGGAACTACTTTGGATAACAAGATTCTCCTCTTAAAGATCGATCATACCGGCAAATTGGTTGCCTCAAAAGAATTTTCAACCTCAAACGGAATCCAGTTAAATGGAGTAGCCGGAGCAGGAGGCAATTTTGTTTTAATAAGTGCAACACGGTTAGGGCCAAACCCTGATGTGGTGGTATTTAAAATGAGTTTTTAAGTTATGGTCACTATTTTCAGGTAAAAATAGTAAGTTTCCTCATTTTGCTCAGAATGGTAAGGCTGCTGGATTTAAACCGGGAGTAGGGGGTGATTGGCGGCAATACCGCCAACCACCCCTTCTGATATCTAAATAGTTGATTGTCATTTCGAACTGCCTGCCCCGCAATGGCGGGGAAGCGAGAAACCTCTATCTAAAGCAGTTAAACCGGACAACCAGTGTTATAAAATGAATAGTGTCAACTTCCAAATAATCTCCGACAACTCCTAAATGACGCTCTTTAAGCGTCTAAATAACCATTTTCAGCTTCCAAATGTCCTCTGACAACTTCCAGATAACATGTTACGGGTTCCAAATAACATCTGACAACTTCCGGATGACCTCTGACGGGTTCCAAATAACATCTGACAACTTCCAGATAACATCTGACAAGTCCCAAATGATTGTTGACAACTCCTAAATGACATCTTTCCAAATGATTGCTGACAAGTTCCAAATGTCCTCTGACAGCTTCCAGATAACATCTTACAAGTTACAAATGACCTTTGACAAACTTTTTGCCTTTTTACCTCATTTTCTCTGCGCATTCTTGGCGGTCTCCGCGGTTAATGTATTTCTCGCCACAATGAATAGCACGCGGATGACGTAGATGCGTTGCAGCGCAAATTTCCGCAGTTTTTTTTACCGCTAAGGCGCCAAGGAATGGCACACTGATTACCCTGAAAGGTTATGATTATTTAAGATTACCTTGAAACCTTGTAACCCAGCCTCCTTTCTCCCTTTTTACCTAAAATCCGCAAATCATCTGGTAAGCCGTTGAAAGTCACGGGGTGACTCAATTTGACACAAAGAAGGCAAACAATTGGTGTTCAATTAGTCACCCCGTGACTTGCGGAATTAAGGTTTTAATAAAACTGTTTGGTTGTTATATAATTTATCGTAATTTTGGTAACGGTGTACCAAATAATTGAACTAAAATTTCCTCTAGTAATTGTATAATTTCAAGCTTTTTATGGGTTATATAACCAATGCAAGAAGATAAGGGGAATTAACTGGGGTTATACGGTAGTTGGCCACAATTTGACAAGACAAAATGAAAATAGAGCATCCGGAAAAATTTAGCATTGACGAATTGGATAATTTATTTCTTTGGAAATATCTAGACCTGTTTAAATTAATAGACCTTTTAACCACCAAGGATTTGTACTTTACGAGATTTGATAATTTTGAGGATGGATTAGAAGGATTAACGGGTAAAGCTATTAGTTTAATGGCGTTTACTCAGGGTAGACCTTTAACCAATAGGAATGATAGACAAAACCGATTAGATTTACAAGAACAAATAAATTTACAAAAAAGTCAATACGCCTGTTGTTGGTTTCTAGATGATAGAGAATCTCTTGCGATGTGGAAAATATATTCTAAGCACGAAGGAATAGCCCTTAAATTTAAAGCAAAACAATTAACGGAGACTATAATTGCATCTGCACAAAGTTATACTAATTCAGATTTTCATATACTGTATTATGGCAAAGTTGATTACAAAAATATATGGCCTTTTGACCCACATGAGAATTTTGATGGAAAATTTAACGGTCTCAAAAAAGATAGAAGTTATATGAGTGAGAATGAATTTAGATTTGTGACTGTTGTTCCTAAAATTAAGGCTGGGGTACATCATCATTTTAAGTTACCAATAGGATCACTTAAAGACTTCGACTTACAAATAATTTCGACTCCTTTTATGGATGATTGGCAATTTGATTGTCTAAAAGATATGCTAAAACATTATGGACTTGATGATAAATTAATTCGTTCAAAAATGAAAATTAAAAAATAAAAACTGTGACAAATACATAGGAACATGAGCGATATGCAAGACCCAGCGATTGTTCCTAGTTGATAATCCATTAAAACTTTTAGTGGAAATAAAAAAGGGCACTCAAGAGGCCCTTTTTTAATGAATTGTAGATTTTAATTATTGTTTAAAAAAGTGCTCTTTACCAACACACAACGTGCTTTGAATGGGTTCGGCTTTAAAAACCGTTCCTTTGTTTTGCGATGAGGTAAACACCCGCTCACCTAAATGGTTGGTGTAAGCCTTTACCTCAATAAGTTTTCCTTCGGTTTGCTCCACTGAAACGGTAAAATCGGGAAGCTGGTTGGCCTCTATCACCGTTTGGTTATCGAACGACTGGCTGGTAAGCATCCTGATTTTGGCAAAATACCCCTGAACCAGTGCCGAGTCTGCCAACATGCTGTTGACCATCCATTTCCCATCCTGATTTTCTAAGGTAAACGCACTATCGGCAGCATACCGGTAACTGATTTTCTTCCATGATTCGGGTTTACCTACCAACACGGAATTTTCGCGGAAAGCTTCGGCCGGGCGGTTAAACATCATGCTCAAATAGCCGTCAACCGCGAAAACTTCATTATCATTTGATTTTCGGATATACGAAGTCATGATATAATTTGGTTGCTGGTAAGGGTTTTGGCCTTTTCCGGGAGCGTACGAGAATTTCCCCAATACCAGTCTGGCCACCTCTTTTTTACCCTTCATCACGGTAATCTTAGTTCCCAAGCTATCTGTAACTTCATATTCGGCCCATTTGTCTTTGGTTGTGGCGGCTACCCGTTTGGGTTTGAGTTCATTCAGTTGCGACAGCAATTCATCTATGGTTTCATTATCGGCCTGAACCCTTTTCCCATCGTTTAAAAGCATCCACAAATCCTTTTCCTTTACCAGCTCCAGAACCTCAGCCGATTTCCGCAAACCGATTTTTATTTCAGTTACCTCAGATGTATCAATTTTTACAATGAATTTGTTAAATGATCGGTCGCCTTTAACATAGTCTTTGGTTTTTAAAGCCACCAATCCCACCAGAAGGATTCCCAAAATGAGGGATATCTTCTTCAAATTGTTTCTTTTAGACATAACCTTCCTCCATTCTCCGCATCCGTAGATTGCGCTGTTGTTGACTACGAATAATTCCCAAAATTAAAATCAGAACGATAGGCATCAGGAAGTTAAACCACTTCAAAAATGCTTTGCGCCCATCCTCAAGCTGATCGAGCGGGCGTGAGGTGACCCCCTTGGTGCGTAAATCGATCAATCCGGTGTCGTCGCTCAAAAAATCAATGGAATTCACCATCAGGTTGATGTTATCGGGATTTTGCTGCCTGGCCTGCTGGCCCTTACCGTTGATGGCAAAATCGCCATCACCGATAACCACCATTTTTGTATGGATACCGTTCACAAAATTGCCTTCGAACAAGGAACCCAGAGGAAGCTGGGCCAAGGGGAAATCGCGATCGTCCCATTTCTTTTGAATATCGAAATACAAGGGAGCGGAGAGGGTTCCCGCCTTTTCGGAGGTAAAAACCAAGGGGGTAACATGTATGGACGAATCGCCTGCATACGAAACGGTACTTACAAATTGGGCAACCACCTGCTCCAGCCCTTTGGTAATGGCATGGTCGGCAAATTTGGTGATGATTGGGATGTACGGGAATTGTACCTGCGAGGTAAAGGTAAAAAATCCTTGTTGCTGCTGTACACCAATGGAAGCACAGGTTGCATCAATTACAAAGTTGTTTTCTACAATAATTCCTTTTTGCGACAACCAGCTTTCTAACCCGGTTGTCAGCGGATTACCGCGTTGTTCCTGTAATTGTCCATCAACACGGTTCATGGCCACATAAACCCGTCCCCCTTTGGCCATAAAGGCATCAATTTGCATGAACTCCTCAGGATGGATGGAATCGGTAGGGGCAATAATGGCTAAGGTAGAAACCCCATCGAGCGCATTGGGCATGGTTGTCAGGTTAACTGCTTTGGGTTGATACAAAACCATCAACTCGGTCATGGCCTGCTGCAAAGCGTTCAATTCAGGTTCGCCATGGCCTTGCAAAAAGCCAATCACCGGTTTGTTTTCGGTGCTCAGTTTTTTAATTCCCGACGAAAGGGCGTATTCCATGGCTGTCCCCGGCTGCATAAATGGAATAATTTCAGTTTGTTCCCCTTTTTGGATCACCGCACCCAGAAAAGCTTTTTGTTGTTTCATTTGGTCTTTTTCGCGGACGTTGATCAAGACTGGCTGTATGCCTTTGCTCATAGCCTCCTTTTCAATATCTTCGTCGGCATTGGGGTTTACAAATTCGTACATCACGCTATTTTTCGAAATGTTCCGGTATTCGGTCAGCAAATCCATAAAATCTTGCCGTGTTCTGGCGATATCGGCGGGAAGGTTTTCCGAAAAATAGGCGGTAATGGTAATGGGTTCATCCAGATTTTTTAAAATATCCTTGGTAGCCTTGCTCAGGGTGTAGCGGTTATCCTCGGTTAAATCAAGGCGCAGAAATAACTTATCGGATAACATATTCACCACCACAAGTGCCAATAATACCATAAATATATATAAACCAGCATGTTTTGCTTTCATAATTTCACTGTTTTAAGATTGTTACGATGTTTTGGATTGCAGGGTCTTCTCGGCCAGGAATAATCCGGCAAACGACAGTGAGATGAAATAAATCAAGTCTTTGGTATCGATCACCCCCCGCGAAATGCTTTCAAAATGGGTATTCATGCTCAGGAAATAAAACACCTGTCCGATGCCTCCGGAGAATTGGCTGGCAAATAGATTGAAAAGCCAATGAAAGAAGGTTCCGATCACGAACGAGATCAAAAAACTTACAATCTGGTTTTTTGAAAGCGAACTGGCAAAAAGCCCAATGCTGATATACACACTGCTCATGAGCAACAACCCGAGGTAACCCGAAATAGCCGCACCATGATCGATCTTACCGATGCTGGCCACTGTAATGTAATAAGGAAGGGTCAACACCAAAGCAATACCTACCAAAATCATAATAGCCAGATATTTCCCCATTACAATCTGTTGGTGGTTGATAGGTTTGGTCAGCAACAGTTCAATGGTTCCCGAGCGGGTCTCTTCGGCCAACGAACGCATGGTTAGAGCCGGAATTAGTATAAACAGGGTGATATACGCCCAAAAGAAAAACACCTGCAACGAAGCCTGTCCTACCATAAAAATATCGGAATTGCCCATGCCGTAAATCCAGGTCAACAGTCCACTGATTCCTAGGAATAGTATCAATAAAATGTATGCCATCAGCGAATCGAAATGTGATTTCAATTCCTGCTTGGCTATGGTCCATATAGGTCTCATATTCATTTCTAATTTTAAGTTTAAGTTTTTATTTCATGGTCAATTCCCTGAATATGTCTTCCAGCTTGATTTCCACCGGTGTCATCTGGGTCAGGGTCCAACCATGTTCCACACACAATTTAAAAATATCCCGTTTGGATGAAACGCCCGGTTTGCTGTGAACCTCGATCAAATCACTTCCTTCGTGGCTATCTACCATTTGAACCGAAGCCAGGTTTTGAAGGGCTTTCACCATCTGATTGCGGTCGCCGTCTTCAATCACCACCTTGATCATTTCGTTGCCTTTTTCAGCTTTCCGAAGTTCTTGCGCCGTTCCATTGGCTACAATCTTGCCCCTGTTGATGATTAGTATGCGGTCGCAGGTAGCTTCCACTTCGGCCAAAATATGTGAACTTAATATCACGGTTTTTTCACGGCCAATCTTTTTTATAAGTTCACGGATTTCAACAATCTGGTTCGGGTCCAACCCAGTGGTGGGCTCATCGAGTATTAATACCTGCGGATCGTGGATGAGTGCCTGCGCCAATCCCACCCGTTGTCGGTAACCTTTGGAAAGTTCGCTGATGCGTTTGTGCTTTTCGCCTTCCAGACCGCAAACCTGAACCATCTCAAGGATACGGTCTTTAATTTTTTCCTTTTTGATGCCTTGCAGTTCGGCCACATAATGCAGGTAATCAATCACGGGCATTTCCTGATACAAAGGGTTGTGTTCGGGCAGGTAGCCAATCAGTTTTTTTATTTGCTCCTGATCTTCCCAAATGGAATAATTTCCTACCGTTATTTCACCTTCAGTAGGGACCAGATAACTGGTAATGGCCTTCATGGTCGTTGTTTTTCCGGCACCATTGGGACCCAGAAATCCCAGGATTTCACCTGTTTTGACTTCGAAAGAGATGTTATCCACGGCACGTTGCGGGCCATACCTCTTTGTCAGATTCTTTACAACAATATCCATACTATTAAATAGTTAAAATTATTTACTTACAGAATTAACGAACGCAAATATATGCTTCGCTGGGTTTCAGTAAAAGATATGAAGTGTTAAAGTTGTGTTAAAGCGAGGGAAGAATGAAGGATGGTATTTAGGGTCAACTGCCTAATTCCTGTTTACCATTCAACATTCTTTTCAATAAAATGAATCAAGCTATCTGCCATATCTTCCTGTTCGGCTATGGTAGGGTGCCCCGGTGTATTTTTATAAGGCATAAAAAACGTAACGGTTTTTGAGTCATTTAAACCCGCGACTGCTTGTTGGATGTATCCCGGCCACGGGGAACCTTCCCGGGTGGCATCCATCGTTCCAAGTGCACAAATAATTTGTGCATTGGGATATTCTTTCCGGATGGCACTTACAAAACCGGCATACGATTTTACGATAACATCCTCATCGGGAGCTTTGGTTCCAAATTGGGTTTTAAAGGTTTCATAATCGGGCATATTCACCAGCCACGAATCGTTCTGAAAAAGGTTGACCACCACCACGTCGGGTGTGTAAAGTGTAAAATCCCAACGGCTGGTGGAATCTTCGGGTATCAGGCGGTTGTATATTTCGGGCATGGTTAACGGAAACCAGCTGATTAGGATGCCAATACCGCTTTTGCAGATGCAGTTATATTCGGCATTAAAATGACGGGCGGTAATGGCTGCATAACTCAGGTAATTGTTAGTAAAGATGCTATCAGACCTGTCTTTTCCTGAAAAATCCTCCACGGCATAACCTGCGGTGATGGAGTTTCCATAAAACTCGATTTTCCGTTTCCTGGGGGCTTCACGGTTCAACAGTTCGGGGTTTCCTTTAATTTGGAACCCATAAAAGGTGGTTTTTCCCCGATCCCATTCGGTACGTTTGAATATTTCAATTTTATGATTCCCATTCGATAGTCCTGTAGCAAGCGGGTAGAGGCGTTTGGTGGTATCGGGACGTAAAACAAACAGGCTGTCATTATCAATAATAATATTGTAATAATTGTCGCCCCTCTCATCTTCCAGTAAAGCTCCAATCACTTCTCCCTTGAAATTAATGGTTACTGAAGTCCCCGACCAATAAAGATCGGCGGCTTTGGCTGTGGTGGTATCAATACGTCCGGAGTAGGCAATGTGGGGATTTGAATATTCAACAAACAAATCGGGTTGGTCAGCACAGGCACTAAGCAGGAGCAAGGTTATAAAAACTAAGTTTTTTCTGTTAAAGTGTATCATATTTTTGTTTTTTGAAAGGTTGAAACAACACCGCAATGGCAATTTAATATCTTTTAGTTAGCAGAAAGAATATTTTAGTATAAGGTAGTCAGTATCAAGATATGAGATTGAGATATGGGACACGAGATAATATGCTAATTTGTTAATGAACTAATGTATTAATAATACCATTTAACAATCCTTCACTGCACTGCGACTCTTTGCATATTCTCTGGGTTGTAATAATTTCCACCTACTCACCCAAATACTTATCCATAAGGCCAATTAGCTTCTTGGTTTTAATGGGTTTGGCAATAAAATCGTTGCAGCCGGCATCCAGCGCGCGCACCACATCGTCGTACATGGCAAAGGCCGTTTGGGCAATGATGGGAAGGGTCTTGTTGAACTGCCGTATCTGTGTGGTGGCTTCGTACCCATTGATTCCGGGCAACTGAATATCCATCAGCACCAAATCAATCGGCAGGCCGCCTTTCACCATTTCAATGGCATCGTTGCCGTTGGTGGACCGTACAATGTTCAGTTCGTACTTTTTAAGGATTTCAACCAACAAATCATAGTTTTCGTTGGTATCTTCCACAATCAACACATTTTTACCTTTCCAGTTCGATTGCTGGTTGTCCAGTTTCGATTGGAGCAGCGATTGTTCAATCAATGCCTGATGCGTAAAGCAAAAAGTAGAACCGGTGCCGGGCGAGGAAAGGCACCAGATATAACCACCAAAGGCCTCTACGTTTTTTTGAGCAATGCTCAACCCCAATCCTGCATGGTGCTCTTTGTTGATGGAAACAAACGGGTTGAAAATAATTTCGGTATTTTCGGGTTCAATACCTGTTCCGGTGTCTTTCACAAAAAATACAATTTCTTTTTCGTTGTAAATGTCGTATCCAATCTCGATTTTTCCCTGCGTTGTGGCTTCAATGGCATTTTCCAACAAAAGCGACAACGTGTTTTTTAAAAGCTTTTCGTCCGAAAAAATGGAGATTTCGTGCATCGGAAGGATAATGTTGGCATCGAGCTGGTGTTCCTGAATATTTGGGGCATGTTCATGAAAAAAATCCTTCAGTAACTGATTCACCACAAAAGGGCGCGGGCTCAAATTCTGTTGGTTATGGCCTTTTTCGGCCCAATCGGCAATCCTCAGGATGGGTTCCAGGCAATGTTCCACTTCGGGAAGCCGGTTGGGTGATGTACAGAGCACATTGCACCAGTCGCGCAGGTTTTTGGCAATCATCTGGTTTTCATCAATCATCAACTGTTTTTCCTCTTTCAGGTTACGCTCTACCTGTTTAATTTGAGTAATATCGCGCGAAAGGTTTAGAACCGATTCCACCGTACCATCTTTGGCCAGCTCGGGAACCATGTGAGCCTGAAAGATTTTGGTGTCAGATTTTGTCTGCAACCGGAATTCAAATTTTAACGTCCGTCCGGTACGGAAAACCTCCAAATGCATCTCTTCCAAAAAGGAAATCAGCTCCGGTTCCAGGTCCAGTTCCAGGTTGTTACGGCCAATAAAATGGTTCAAAGGGATGGCTGTCAGGTTTTCCACCGTGAGATTGGCATAGATATAGGTCAGATCTTTATTGTAGCGCGTAATAAAGTCGGGGGAATTTTCCGCCAGCATCCGGAAATCGGTTTGACTTTTGCGCAACGCCTGTTCAATTTTTTTCCGTGCAGTAACATCCGACGAAATGATATAGGTGCTCCGGCGTCCATCGGCACGTTTTGAGAAGGTGTAGTTGCTTTTGATGCACTTTTCGGCACCTGTCTTGGTATTTATCCAATATTCAATGCTTTGGGTACCTTGTATGGCGTCCTTCAGTTTTTCTTTAAAGACCCGGAGCCGCTCTTTTTCATTATCTAGCGCCAGCCCAAACTCATCCAGGTCGCGAAGTTCTTCCTTGGTAAAACCCGTAATCTGGCACATGCTGGAATTGATAAAAACCTTTTTTTCCTCTTCCACCATAATGAGCCCCTCTGCAATATTTTCGGCCATTTGTAAAAACCGGAATTCGCTTTGACGCAAGGCTTCTACGACTTTTTGCTGGTTCCCGATGTTTCGCTGAAAAGCGATGAGGTGATGAAACTGTTCATCGGGGAAGTTATAAATGGTTATTTCGGAAGAAATGGAGGTTTCATTTTTATCGATGACGTGCGCCAGAAAGGTGGCACTTTCGGCAGGAGTCAACGAGGAACTGTATTTTAAGTATTGATCCATGGATGAAAACAACCCGATATCAATCGGCGAAAGGCTTTCAATTTCTTGCCGGGAACGTTTCAACAATTCAACCCCGCTTATATTTACCTTCTCAATTTTAGGGATGTTGTCCAGCCTATCGGCTTTTAAAATAAAAGCCGGTTGCTTGACTGCATCAAAAAGAAAATCGAAGCTAAAAACATCGGTCATTTTTAAATTTTTCAACGCTTGGTTTTCTTTTTCCAATTGGTTGATACGGTCTAATAATTGTGCTACAGATTGCTCCATACTTGACATTCAGGTTTAATCATTAAAAAAGCTGATCGCAGGTTCTTGTCCTTTTAGGTAATATCCCCGGAACATGCCTAAGGTATTAAATTTCATGATAACTTTTCCATTTTTGTCCATTCCAATCACACCGCCATCGCCACCAAAGGTTTTCAGTTTTTGAATAACCTTTTCCGATGCCTCATCGATGCTTAAATTCAGGTATTGCATTTGTGCGGCAATATCATAAGCCACCGAATAGCGGATGAAAAATTCACCGTGACCCGTAGCCGAAATGGCACAAGTCTGATTATCGGCGTAAGTACCGGCTCCGATGATGGGCGTATCACCTACACGGCCTTTCATTTTATTGGTCATGCCACCCGTTGAAGTCCCGGCAGCCAGGTTCCCGTTTTTATCAAGAACCACGCAACCCACGGTACCCATTTTTTCCTTTTTCTCTTTCTTTAACGCGTCGTCCAGTTTTTTCCGTTGCTTTTCGGTTGAGAAATACCCGGGTTCCACCATCTGGAGTTGCTGGTTCCGGGCAAAATTTTCGGCACCTTCGCCCACCAATAAAACATGGTTGGTGTGTGCCAAAACACATTGGGCCGCTTCAATCGGGTTTTTAATGTGCGAAACTCCGGCCACGGCTCCAGCCATTTTAGTTTTACCATCCATAACCGAAGCATCCAGTTCATGGGTTCCTTCGTGGGTAAAAACCGAACCTTTGCCAGCATTAAACAAAGGTGAATCTTCCAAATATTTGATAACCAAAACCACCACCTGCAAGGCCGAATCGCCACGTTCGATGCCTTTCATCCCCATATGGAGTGCTTCGCTCATAGTTGCTTCATATTCAGGAATCAGTTCGGCGGGAATATCTTTTGGGGTAAAATTGCCTGCACCTCCATGAATGACCAACCCATAAACCGTCTTTTCAGCAGCCGTATCATGGGCTGCTGTTCTTATACCATTATCATTTGCAGGTAATTCATGCCTCATTTTGAACAATGAAATGACCACCAATGGAAGTAAAAAAATGACTAAAATAAATAGGTAAGGCTTTGTTTTATCCCAATTCATCGTTTATGCAATTATTTATTGGTAAATGTAAACAATAGTTCGTTAAATTCTTATAAGTAAATGATAATCTGTTATATGTAAAAAGCATTAACAAAAACATTAAGTGATGATTTTCAATAAGATATGTTTTGTCTCGTGTCCTGTGCCTAAAAATCTACCGATCTGATGTGTAAAAATAACAAACAATAAGTTTAAATGCATTAAACCCAGAATTCAAATCAGGATTGAAAATTTTTATTGCTGCAAAAGCAATTAAATTTCAATTATTTAATTATCAGATACATTTACTTATATTAAAAATATTCATAAAAATACTTTCATTTATTAATATTTAATACATATTATATTTTGATTTGTAAATTAATTTATATTTTTGATAACACATTTGCATTTCACAGAGGTCATTAAATTTCTTAAAGATGAGTGGAATTTTAGCAGTAATCGGTAAAAGGGACCCCAAAGATATCAAAGCTTTAGCCTCGCGGATGAGTCACCGTGGACCTGACGGACTGTCTCTGTTTGTGACGCCTAAAGGTTCCGTACTTTGCCAAGTAAGGATTCCACAAACTGAAGGTTCCACTGAAAAACAACCCGATACGGATCAAGGCTCTGTATATCAAATTTTTGATGGTACCATCTACAATCATTATCAATTAATCAACGAACATTTGCGGGAACACCAGTTCCAATCATCGTGCGATAAGGAAATTATGGGCTGTCTTTACAGGAAATATGGCACCGGTTTTTGCCATCTGCCCGATGGTATTTTTGCCTTTGTACTGGTGGATGGCGACAAATGGATGGTAGCCCGCGACCCGATTGGAGTTAAACCCCTGTACTATGGCAAGGATAAAAAAGGAAATCTTTATGTAGCTTCAGAACTTAAAGCCATCGTGGATCAAGTAATGGATATTCAGGCTTTTCCTCCAGGGCATTACATGAGCCACGATCAAGGTATGGTTAAATATTACCATCCGGAATGGCAAAACCCGGACCAAGCCGATATTAATACCAACCTTGATTTGCTCCGCGAAAAACTCATCAGGGCTACCCAAAAACAGCTAACTGTTGATGTTCCATTGGGTGTTTTCCTTTCCGGTGGGCTTGATTCTGGCATTATTGCCTCTATAGCCTCGCGTTTTTTAAAAGCTTCAGGACACGAACTGCATACTTTTTCTATCGGAATCAATTCAAAAGCCCCTGACATTGAAGCTGCACACGTTGTTGCAAAATTCATCGGGAGTACGCACCACGAGGTCTATTTCTCCATCCACGAGGGGATTCAAGCTTTGCGGGATGTGGTTTATCATCTGGAAACCTATGATGTTACCACAATCCGCTCGGCCATTCCGATGTATTTGTTATCAAAAGCTGTTGCACAAAAAGGAATCAGGGTTATTTTAAGTGGCGATGGAGCCGATGAAATCTTTGGTGGGTATCTATATTTTTACAAGGCTCCAACACCCACAGAGTTTCAGAAAGAAACTATTGTCAGGGTTTTACGGTTATCTGCCGCAGGTTGTTTGCGTGCCGATAAGTCGGCTAGGGCGCATGGAATAGAAATAAGGATTCCGTTCCTTGACAAAGCATTTTTAGCCTCGGTTATTCCTTTTAAACCGGAAGATAAAATCCCCAGCCGTACTATGGGAAAACCCGAGAAACTCGTATTGCGCAAAGCTTTCGAAGCTATAGAAAATCCGTACTTACCCGAAAATATTTTATGGCGGCAGAAAGAGCAACTCAGCGATGGTGTTGGCTATGCCTGGATTGATGGCCTCCGCCAGTATGGGGAACAAATGATTTCGGATGCGGAAATGGCCGCAGCCTCTGATTTGTATCCACATAACACGCCCGATACCAAGGAAGCCATGCTGTACCGGAAGATTTTTCATTCACACTTTCCACAGGATACCGCAGCACGTACCGTGTTAAAATGGGTTCCCAAATGGCAAATCAATAAAGACCCTTCGGGTAGGGTTTGCGAAAATCATTTTGAAAAGTTGACCGATGTGGCTGTTATGACCTAAATGTTTTTGTTTGTTTTGGTTTTAAAAGCGCCCGTTAAACATAACGGGCGCTTTTTTGTTGTTAACCAGTAACATTTTTGGCTCAATCACATAACTCGTTTCATTTACTTGTTTTATATTTGAGCAATCTCAATGTTTTTTAACAGTTGACATTGAAATATTTATCAAATTTGACCTACTTATTGCTATGAAAAATTTTGCCCGGTTAGCTGTCTATTTTTCAATAATCACAGGCAGCGCACTCTTGGTTTCATTAGTTGATGGATGCACCTTTCAGAACGAAGAAGATTATTTTGGAGAAACCTATTGCGACACCATTGATGTATCGTACGAGGATTTAACATACATTTTTACAGATATCTGTGCCGAATGCCACAATAGCACCGAAACAAAAAGAGAAGGTATTAATATGGATTCATACACGAATGTAAAAGCATCTATAAATACAGAGCTGGTTCTTCCTGCAATTAAACACGAAACATCTAAAATGCCTAAAGGAAGGGACAAGCTATCAACTTGTGATATAAGTAAAATTGAGGCCTGGGTCAATGCAGGCATGCCCGAAATATCAGAAAACTAATGTCAGTGTAAAAACTTTGAGCATGAAAATTATAAACCTATTTATATTGATAGGAATGTTTCCGTTCATTTCAAATAGTCAGGACTTGATGAACCTGCTTGACTCTATGGAAATAACTGTCCCCAAAAAAGAATTTATATCGGGTACCTTTAAGTCGCCACGGCTAATCAATGGTTACACGTGTGAAAATGCAGGAAAACATGACCTTGTATTTAGCATTTCTCACCGTTTCAATCCAGTAAAAGGTGGGGTATATGATTTATTTGGGTTAGATGAATCTACCATGCGCCTGGGTTTTGAATATGGGCTGACTGATCGTTTTTCCATTGCATTGGGCCGAAGCAATTTCAATAAATTGTATGATGGTTATATAAAATGGAAACTTGTTTCACAATCATCTGGCGAACATTCTTTTCCTCTGACAATTACATGGATGGAAGGAATGGCTGTTAAAACCGCAAAATATACGGAACAAAACCTTGAATATCCCTTAACAGCCAGGTTTTATTATGTGCATGAGCTTTTCATTGCGCGAAAGTTTACTTCCCGGTTCTCTGCACAACTGGTACCTACAGTTGTTCATCGAAATATGGTTGACGAAAAAGCGGATCAGAATGTGGTCCCTGCACTAGGGTTGGGGGGCAACTTTATAATCAATAAATGGTTATCGGTCAATGGAGAATATTATTATCTGCTTCCAGGACATACGGCCGATAACCACACCAATTCATTGTCGGTAGGAGTAGAGCTTGATTCAGGTGGCGGACACGTTTTTCAAATCATGCTGTCAAATTCCAACGGTATGACTGAAAAGGCATTTATACCTGAGAATAATGGGAATTGGACTCATGGCGACATTCAACTGGGATTTAACATCATTCGCGTATTTCACACCAAAAAGAAAAAATAAATAATAAATAATATGAGAGTAATATATTTTCTTAGCATTTTAGTATTTGCTCAAATCCAAATGTTTGGACAGAATGTTTGGATGGTTACAAAAAGCATGGTCCATTTTACTTCCGATGCTCCTTTGGAAATGATTCAAGCCGAGAGTTCCGGGTTACAGGGGGCTTTAAAAACCGATGACCGTTCGTTCGTTTTCCGGGCTCCCATGAATACTTTTGAAGGTTTTAACAGTGCCCTGCAAAAAACCCATTTCAACACTAATTATTTGGAAACCGCCAAATTCCCGTTTACCATTTTTGAAGGAAAGATAATTGAAGAAATTGACTTTAAAACACCCGGAACACACCAGGTTAGAGGCAAAGGAAAATTTACCTGCCATGGGGTGGAACAAGAACGGATTATCAAATGTAAGATAGAAATCCAGAAAGATAAAATTGTGGTAACATCCGATTTTACAGTATTACTCGACGATCACAACATTAAGATCCCCTCAGTGGTGAATCAAAAAATTGCAGAGGAAATACAGGTAAAACTTGAAGCGGTATTAACACCTAAAAAATGAAAACTTCTGTCCGAATCTGTATATTCCTGATTGTTTTTGCCTGGAAAACTTTGCTGGTTCATGGGCAAAGCCCAAAAATTGAAGCTATTAAAATGCTTAAAAATCAAAAAGAGGTAGAGGTAACCTGTATTTTTCAGGAAACCGAAGGCTTTATTTGGATTGGTACACAACAAGGGTTAATCCGGTACGATGGTGTTGAATTTAAGCTCTTTACTATCAGCGACAGCTTGCAGAGCAATCAAATTTCTTGTCTTGGACAAGATGCCGATGGAATGCTTTGGATTGGTCATAAAAACGGTAGGATCACCCGATATTCGAAAAGCAAGTTTACAAAATTTAACCCTGAAGAAGGAAACTCCACCAGACCCATTTCTTCATTCTATCTCGATACCAAAGGAATCATGTGGTTTTCAACCCTCGACGAGGGCGTGTATTATTTTGCAGGAACCCATCGTAAAAGGCTCTACAACCTGAATACCGATGACGGGTTGCTCGACAATTATGTGTATTCCATTACCGAAGATACCCTTGGGAATTACTACTTTGCTACTGATAAGGGGATTTCTGTCTATCATTTCGAAAGCCAAAAATTTAACGACCCAATTACCATGACCGATGGCTTGCCTGACAATCTGGTGAAACAGGTATTTATTGCCAATCATAAGTTATGGATTGGGATGGAAGAGGGGGGAATCTGTTCCATGGATTTGTCGGACAGGCGGTTCATTTCCATTACTGAGTGGGCATTTGGAAGCATAAACAGTTTTGTGAAAGTTTCCGATAATGAATTCTGGGTGAGTACCTCGCGCGAAGGAATCATCAAATGTGAATTCGATGCCAACCAAAAACCATGGTACTCCGTTTACAATAAAGTTACCGGATTGAACGACAACCGGACCAATGCCATCTTCCTGGACCGGGAAAACAACATCTGGATAGGAACCAAGAAAGGACTCTGTTTACGGAAAAACAACAACATTGAATTTTTAGATGAACGTGCAGGCATCCCTTTTACCAGTGTATATAGCATTATAAACGACAAAAAGGGAAGGACATGGATTGCCGCCATGGAAGGACTTTTTGTGGTTACCCGCGACGAAATGGGTCATTTGGGTTACCAAAAATTGTTTGATGAAACAAAATACCAAGGTATCAGCTTTATTTCATTGTATGAAGATACCATGGGTCAGATTTGGACCGGAACGTATGGGTATGGTGTCTTTAAAATCAACCCGACCAATTTTAAAGCACAGAACTTTACTTCGGCCAACGGACTGACCAACGACAATGTTATCCAAATCACAGGAACTGATGAAACCATTTGGCTTTCTACTTTGGGTGGTGGAATCTCGAAAATCAATATCAAAGGTGCAGGTTACCATTTCGATGCTTTTACCGAAGCAAATGGATTGGTCTCAAACTACGTCTATTATACATTTATCGACTCCAAAAATAGGGTATGGACTGCAACCGATGGAGGTGGAGTGGTACTGTTCCAAAATGATTCCATACATTCCCTCAATCATCCTTTACTCGATTCTATTGGGAAAAAAATTTATTCTATTGCCGAAGATTCCCTGCATCAGATTTGGTTAAATGCCGCCGATCAAGGGTTGATAAAATACGATGGAACCCGGTTTGAATTGCTTACCGAATCGGAAGGGTTAAAAAGCAATTCTACTCAAAGCATGGCTGTGAGCAATATGGGTGAGTTGGTTATCGTCTCAAACCTGGGTATTCAAAAATACAACCCCGTGGATGGTCTGTTCGAATCATTTGGCGAAGAGGATGGGGTAGCTTACCTTGAACCAAACCTCAATTGCATATACTGCGATAAAAACAGCAACCTATGGATTGGCAATTCGCAGGGCTTGATCCGATTTAGTTCCAGTAACCCATCAAATAAAATACAGCCTTTGGTGGTTATCACCAATAAAAGCTTGTTTTTCAACCCTATCAGCGATGCAACTTCAAAATTCAGGCACAATCAAAACCATTTGTCGTTTCAATATACCGGTTTCTGGTTCAAATCGTCCAATTTATTGGAATACAGGTATACCTTGAAAGGCTATGATATTGATTGGAGCCCAATTACAAACTCAAGGATGGTTACTTATTCAAACCTGCCCGCGGGTAACTTTGAATTTGTGGTGCAGGTAAAACACCCGAATGGGACATGGATTTCATCGGATCGGGCATCCTATTCTTTTAAAATCAAACCTCCTTTTTACAAAACATGGTGGTTTATCAGCCTCAGTATCGTTATAATCGTCATTGGCATTTTTGTTTTTATAAAAGCAAGGACCGAAAAATTGCTCAGGGACCGCGACCGGTTGGAGGAAGAAGTGAAAAAACGGACTGCCGAAATTCAAAAACAGAAAGAGGAGATTGAAGCGCAACGCGACGAGATTGAGGCACAACGGAACCACGTGATAGAACAAAGGGATCAGATTGAAAATCAAAACAAAGACATTAAAGCCAGTATTCAATATGCTTCACGGATTCAACGGGCAGTTTTGCCACCTTTGCAAAACTTTGATAATCTGCTGGGTGAAACTTTTATATTTTTCAAACCCCGCGACATCGTAAGCGGTGATTTTTATTACCTGAATTATAAATACAACAAAATTATTGTAGCCGCAGCCGATTGTACCGGACATGGCGTACCGGGTGCTTTCATGAGCCTGCTGGGAATTTCCATCCTGAACCAGATTGTCAGTTTGTTGCCTGGCAATTTTAATGCAGCTTCTATACTGAATGAGCTGCGCAGTGAATTAAAAAAATCGCTACGCCAAACCGGAAAAAGCGACGAGGCCAAAGATGGAATGGACATTTCGCTTTGTGTTATTGATAAAGAAAACAGGCAATTAGATTATGCGGGTGCTTTTAATCCCATGCTTTTGGTGCGCAACGGAGAAGTAAACACTTACAAAGCCGATAAAATGCCTATTGGCATCTTTATTAAAGAAGACGAACCTTTCACCAATAACCTGATTCAGACGCAATCCGGGGATATGCTTTACCTATATTCCGATGGGTTTCAGGACCAATTCGGGGGTGCCGACAAACGAAAATTTTTACCGAAGAACCTGAAAGAGTTGCTACTTGAAATTTCAGTGCTTCCGTTGGAGGATCAAAAAAACAAGTTGGATGCGGCTTTTAGCCAATGGAAGGCTAATCTTTCGCAAGTGGACGATGTACTGGTGATGGGAATAAAAATTGAAGGATAAAAAACTTTTAATATAACCCAAATTTTAGCCTACCTCGCTTAAACGCTCAAGCAGCGGAAAGCTGATGACTTCCATCATTTTCCCATCGATATTTACAATTTTATCGTTGTGGAATTCTTTCAAGATGCGAATAGCGCTCTCAGTGGACATACCACAGAATTCAGCTAAATCGCGGCGGGTAAGAAGCATATTAAAGCTGGTACTTTCAAAAATTTCTCTCGAAAGGTGCAAAATGGCATCGGCAATCCTTCCATGTAATTGCTTTTGAGTCAGGCTCATGATGCGTTCGAAATATTGGCTGGTATTTTGGTTCATCAGCCAGATAATTTTTTCGGCGAAATCGGGATTGCTCTTTACCAGGGTTTTTAACGTCTCTATATTAATACTATACACTTTAGAATCATCGATACATGCAGCGCTATAATCAAATGTGCTTTTACTAAATAGTGAGGATAACCCAATAAATTCACCGGGTTTCACAAGTTTAAGTATCAAATTCTTGTCGTTATGCTCTTTATATATTTTAATCAAACCTTCGGATAAAAAAATGATGTGAGATGCGAACCCTCCCTGTTTACTAATGATTTCACCTTTATTGTAGCTTAATTTCACTTGATTATCCATAACCATTTTTAATTGTTCCTCAGTGAAATTATTCAACCACTTTCCAAAATCCTTTTGAATCAGATGCATACCCTCGTATTTAAATTTTGCTTAAATATACCTAAATTTGAGGTATCTCATAAAATTTCCTATCATGTTTGTTAAAATTTAATCGTGATTTTTGATTGCTTTTATTAATTTTATTCCATTGAAGTTTTTTTAAGATTTTAATACTCTTGCGGATGAGAAACAATGTACCCAACGTTTTACTGGTTGATGATTCATCAACCAATAATTTATTGCTCGAAAGTGCTTTAAAAAGCTTGAATTTTAAAATCTCTACAGCTTTATCCGGCGAAGAAGCCCTAACCATCCTGCACAAGAAGGATATTGATTTGGTTCTTTTAGATATTATGATGCCTGGAATGTCGGGTTACGATGTGTTGGAATCCATGTCGAAGGAAGATAAGCTGGCCAACATTCCCGTAATTCTGGTAACTGCACGCAGTAAAGTAGAAGAAGAAAACCGGGCCAGGGAATTAGGTGCCGCCGACTATTTCGAAAAACCTTTACGACTCGATATGGTCATTGACCGGGTGAAGGAACTTATGAAAGAATTGGTATAATTTAAAGAAACGGAACCGCCAGAAAGCGGTTTTTTTATTGGGTGTTTCCCCGGTTTTTTTACCCGCCAATAATCGTTACTTTTGCCGCGTAAAAAATATTTATGAATTACCTTCAAGTCGATAATCTATCTAAATCATACGGCGATTTAGAACTATTCAAGAACCTTAGCTTTTCCATTGATAAGGATCAAAAAGTGGCATTAGTTGCCCGGAATGGTGCAGGCAAAACATCACTTTTAAGAATCCTGGGAGGAAAAGATACTCAGGATAGTGGGCAGGTTATCTTCCGGAAAGATATTTCGGTGGGATACTTAGAACAAGACCCCACCGTTAATAGCGAACTGACTGTGATTGATGAAGTTTTTAGCTCCTCAAATGCCATCATTACAGCCATCCGTGAATATGAGGAAGCCTGTCACGATCACAATACCCAAAGGCTTGACAAGGCCATACACCAAATGGATACGCTCAAAGCCTGGGATTATGAGGTAAAGATCAAACAGATTCTTGAACAACTTAAGATACCTAACTTTGAGCAAAAAGTTGGGGAACTTTCCGGGGGTCAACGAAAAAGATTGGCTCTGGCCAACGTGTTGATTAACGGTCCGGATATTTTGATTCTTGATGAACCTACCAACCACCTGGATGTGGAAATGATCGAATGGTTAGAAGAATACATGAAAAACTCGAAAAGTACCTTAATCATGGTTACCCACGACCGATATTTCCTGGATAGGGTGTGCGATGTGATTTATGAACTGGATAATCAGCAATTATTCCGGTACAAAGGCAATTATTCCTATTTTCTGCAAAAAAGGGAGGAAAGGATAATGAATCAAAATACCGAACTGGAAAAAGCCCGCTCGCTTTACAAAAAGGAATTGGACTGGATTAACCGGACACCTTCGGCCCGGACTACCAAAGCAAAATACCGGATTGATTCCTTTAACGATATTAAAGAGGCTGCGCACAGGAAAAACAACCAGGATGAAGTAAGAATTGATGTACAAAGTTCCCGGTTGGGCACCAAGATTCTGGAAATTGAACATCTTTCAAAAAGCTTTGATCAATTAAAGGTACTGAATGGCTTTACCTATAAATTCAGTCGGTTTGAAAAGATTGGCATCGTGGGTGAAAATGGAACCGGGAAAACCACCCTTTTAAACCTCATCACCGGCACGATGGCTCCCGACTCAGGAACCATTGAAGTGGGTTCTACAGTTGTTTTCGGGTATTATACCCAAAAAGGAATTCAATTCGACGAGAGCAAAAAAGTGATTGACGTGATTCAGGAAGTGACAGAAGACATTAACCTTGGTAACGGGAACCGCTTATCGCCCACGCAATTCCTTAACTATTTTCTCTTTCCGCCTTCGATGCACTATGCCTATGTTTATAAGCTTAGTGGTGGCGAAAAACGAAGGTTGTACCTGATGACTGTGCTAATGAAAAACCCTAACTTCCTGATTCTGGATGAACCTACCAACGACTTGGATTTGATGACGTTAAATGTGTTGGAAGATTATTTGAGGGATTTTCAGGGTTGTGTCATCATTGTTTCGCACGACCGTTACTTTATGGATAAAATTGTGGATAGTTTGTTTATTCTTGAGAAAGATGGCAACATCTGGAATTTTCCGGGAACCTATTCCCAATTGAGGGAAAAGAAGTTGCTCGAACAACAAAGCCAGAAGAAAGTGGAAAAACCACAGGTTGTTAAACCGGAAACCTCGGAAATAAAAGAAAAAACCAAACTTTCGTTTAAAGAAAGACAGGAATATGAACAACTTACCGCAGCCATTGAAGAACTTGAAAAAGAGAAGCAGTTGGTGTATGAATCATTATCAGTCGGGCATTTGAAAGGCGAAGAAATTGTAAAAGCATCGAAAAGATACGAAGAACTAGCCCGGGAAATTGAACAAATGGGAGATAGGTGGCTATTTTTAAGCGAATTTGCGTGAAAGCAAACCAATAATTGTTCATGATAAATGGCAAGGATTTATTTTGGAATCCCTTTTTTCCATTATTTTTGTGGCTCCAAGATTATTTAAACAACAAAATGAGAAAATCACTGGTCTTTACCATTATTAGCTTGTTATTTCTGAATATTGCTCATTCCCAAGACGAAGGGATTATCATCAACATTCCGGAAAAAGTTAAAGCTGGAAATGAGTTTTTGCTGATTGTAAGTTTTCCTAAAAACCACATGACCGGGGTTTCCCGCCTACGGTTACAGCTCCCCAATGGGTTCACTGCAATGGCAAAAAAAACGGAAAATGCCGATTTCAAATTCGAAGATCAAAAAGCCTCCTTTCAGTGGCTCAGTTTTCCAACCGATCAAGTTGTTGAAGTCTCTATGGGTGTTTCAGTAGTATCTACCATCGAAGGTTATTTTGTACTAAGAGGTGTGGCTAATTGGATACAAAATAATGAGCCTGTAAAAACCGACCTTTATCCTCAGATTATTACCGTTTTACCAGGAGATAAAAGCGAAGAGGAGCTGAACAACAGCTTTGAGAAGACCAAATTTTCCTTTGAAGAATTCAATTCGGAAGGTGTGGCATGCATCCGTCAGGTGCCTTATGAAAACAACGGGGAAGTAATTGTAAACCTTTTAGTTAGCAAAGGTGATTTAAATAAATACGGAAAAATTCAGGAAACTATTCCTCCAGGTTACCGGGTTGAAAACATTAAAAGCCAAAATGCTATATTCGTGTTTAACGATAAACAGCATGTGGTTAAATATATGTGGATGTCGATGCCCGAAAAACCAAAGTTTGTGGTATCATACAAACTGATTCCTACCGAAAATGTGGATAAATTGAGCCCGTTCTTGATTTACGGGACCTTTTATTACGCCGACAACAATAAAACACTCACCACAGATATTCAAGAAAGAGGTATTGAACTAACTGAAGGGAAAGAATAACCTTAAAACGAAAGTTTAAATAGTGTCAGTGAACACCTGCATGGGGGCTGACCACATTTGATGCAACGATAGTTGTGTTTCATGCTATCGGCATACCAAAAATCGGGAATCTTTTCAACTGATTTAAACCCAAGTTTTTTCAATTTATTGGTAAACAAAAAACTTTCGCTCTCTGTCCATGCCGGATACAAAAACACCCGAACATTATATTTTTGTCTTAATCTGCCTATGATGGTCTCCAATAAAGCAAAACCAAATCCTTTATTTTGAAATTCAGGAAGAATGGCTATGGTCTTGATAATGCCATAAGGAAAGGAAAAGTTCTGAGAAAAAGCTTTGAGAATCAATGGATCAGGTGTTTTTTCGTCTGCAATAAACCGTGTAATGCAAAAACCTATGATTAATTCTTGATGCCTGATTTTTAAAAACACTCCTGGGAATTCGATTATGCCCGCCAGTTGCTCCATCGTTAAGTAATTGAACCCGAAGCAGGTATCTGAAATGGCTTTAATTTCATGGAAATCTTCTAAATGGATGGCACTAAAAGAAATGGGGCTCATGACACACTTTTTTCAAATATACATTGTTTTTCGGAGCCAAAGTGGGTTTCATGGGATACAAAAAAACCAGGTTCATTGAACCTGGTTTTTTTGATAATATACGGCTATTTATTCTTCATTCTCTTGATCTTCACTATCATCAGCCCGTTCCATTACTTTTTTTGCATTTTCAATTTTAAACTTCACTTTATCGTTCTTCTTGTCAAAAGTCACAGATATCATGTCTCCTTCGGCCATTTCCGCTTTTAAAATGACCTCAGCCATTTCATCTTCCAGATATTTCTGGATAGCTCTTTTTAACGGGCGCGCCCCATATTGCACATCATAACCTTTTTCAGTAATAAAATCTTTGGCTTTGGGCGAAATCTTCAATTTATAGCCCAGTTGTTCCACCCGCTGGTAAAGGCCTTTCAATTCGATGTCAATAATAACATGAATATCCTCCTTTGTCAATTGGTTGAACATGATCACATCATCAATACGATTCAGAAATTCAGGGGCAAATGCATTTTTCAAAGCTTTTTGAATCACACCCTTGAAGATTTCATTGGTCGATTGCTGTTTGGTAGAAGTGTTGAACCCAACACCAGTCCCAAATTCTTTTAATTGACGGGTACCAATGTTCGAAGTCATGATGATAATTGTATTCCTAAAGTCGATTCTACGGCCTAAACTGTCGGTCAAACGGCCTTCGTCAAGCACTTGCAGGAGCAAATGGAACACATCCGGGTGGGCTTTTTCAATCTCATCGAGCAATACTACTGAGTAAGGCTTACGCCGGACTTTTTCGGTCAATTGACCGCCCTCTTCGTAACCAATATATCCTGGAGGGGCTCCAACCAATCGCGACACTGAGAATTTTTCCATGTATTCGCTCATATCCACACGGATAAGGTTGTCTTTACTGTCGAATAAATATTGGGCAAGAACCTTTGCCAGTTGAGTTTTTCCAACACCTGTGGGTCCTAAAAATATGAACGTTCCAATAGGTTTGTTTGGGTCTTTTAAGCCGGCACGGTTGCGCTGTATCGATTTTACAATTTTTTCAATGGCTTCATCCTGCCCAATAACGCCTCTTTTGAGCTCTTCACCCATTTTAAGCAACCGGGAGCCTTCGGCCTGAGCAATCCGCTGTACCGGGACACCTGTCATCATGGCAACCACTTCGGCAACATTTTCAGCATCCACCGTTTCGCGGTACTTGATTAAATCGTTTTCCCACTTGTTCTTTTCGTTCTCCAAATTCTCCAAAAGCTTCTTTTCAGTATCGCGGAAACTGGCTGCCATTTCAAAGTTTTGGCTTTTCACCGCGTTGATTTTCTTATCTCGGACCTCTTCAATTTCTTTTTCCAGTTCTTCAATCCGCTGGGGAACCTTGATATTAGAAATATGAACACGGGAACCCGATTCATCCAGCGCATCAATTGCCTTGTCAGGCAAATGCCTGTCGGAGATATAGCGGTTTGTCAGTTTTACGCATGCTACAATGGCATCAGGTGTATAGTTTACATTGTGATGCTCCTCATAGCGGCTTTTAATATTATTCAGGATTTCAATGGTTTCTTCGGCTGAGGTAGGATCGACCATTACCTTTTGAAACCTGCGTTCCAGGGCACCATCTTTTTCTATAAACTGGCGGTATTCGTCTAATGTGGTGGCTCCAATGCATTGGATTTCGCCACGGGCCAAAGCCGGTTTCAACATATTGGCCGCATCCAAGGAACCTGTAGCACCTCCGGCACCTACAATGGTATGAATCTCATCAATAAAGAGAATGATATTGTCGTTTTTCGACAATTCATTTAATATCGCCTTCATCCGTTCCTCAAATTGGCCTCTGTATTTGGTTCCAGCCACAATCGAAGCCAAATCCAAGGCAATGATCCGTTTGCCAAATAAAATACGGGACACTTTTTTCTGAACAATCCGGATGGCCATCCCTTCTGCGATGGCTGATTTTCCTACACCGGGTTCCCCAATCAACACGGGGTTATTTTTCTTACGTCGGCTTAAAATCTGGGCCAACCGTTCAATCTCGTTTTCACGTCCTACAATAGGATCTAAGCGGTTTTCTTCAGCAGCCTTTGTCAAATCGATGCCGAAATTATCCAACACGGGAGTATCGGATGTTGATTTGGCAGAACCTGAACCTCCTTGAGGTGCGTTTTGACCTTCATGGCGGCCTCCAAAATCATCGTCATCGTCATCGCTGTTATAATTGTGATCCGCCATTCCCCGGGTTTGTTCTTTTTGTATCATGGTTTTTACATTATCATAGGTTATTTCATATTCATTCAATGTCATGGTAGCCAAACTGGTATCATCCCGTAAGATAGCAAGCAATAGGTGCCCCGTATTCACGGCCTCATTTTTAAGGGCACGGGCTTCAAGGTAAACTACTTTTAAAGCATTTTCAGTGCTCTTCAATAGCGGGATATTCTCTACATCTTTGATTTCTGTTTCCCCCTTTAACCGTATCTTAGTTTCCAATGCTTTTTTAACATCATAGAGGTCGATACCAAGCGAAATAAGTGTTTCAATGGCAATACCCTCGCCATCGCGGAGCATTCCCAGGAAAAGATGTTCGGTTCCTATATGGTTGTTATGTAATCGAATGGCCTCTTCTTTGCTGTAAGCCATTATGTCTTTCATCTGTTGCGAAAATTTTGAATCCATGGTTTTAAAAATGATAAAGCCTGCGAGTTTTCAATTAACGTACCAAAAATAACTATTATCAAATTAATCCAATGCAATTATAAACATTATTGTGTTGATAATTTCCATAAAAAGCCATCTACATACAAAGTACAAAACTCATTAATTTTAGTACCTTTAGGGGCTCAAAAAAAACAGAAAAAGCTAATTAAATATATATATAAATGGCTGACGGAGAGAAAATTATTAAGATCAATATTGAAGAGGAGATGAAATCGGCCTACATAGATTATTCTATGTCGGTTATTGTTGCCCGTGCCTTGCCAGACGTACGTGATGGAATGAAACCCGTGCACCGCCGTGTGCTTTTTGGAATGAGGGAACTGGGTGTATTCTCAAACAGGCCCTATAAAAAATCTGCCAGGATTGTGGGAGAGGTGTTAGGTAAATACCACCCACATGGTGATTCCTCGGTTTATTTTGCCATGGTCCGCATGGCGCAAGAATGGTCGTTGCGTTATCCTTTGGTTGATGGTCAGGGTAACTTTGGCTCGGTGGATGGCGACAGCCCGGCTGCCATGCGTTATACGGAAGCAAGATTGAAAAAAATTGCTGAGGAGATGCTGGGCGATCTGGACAAAGAAACGGTCGATTTTCAATTGAACTTTGATGATTCCCTGGAAGAACCCTCGGTGCTTCCTACTAAAATACCCAACCTATTGGTAAATGGGGCTTCAGGTATTGCCGTGGGTATGGCAACCAATATGCCCCCACACAATTTATCGGAAGTGGTGGACGCCCTTTGCGCATATATTGATAATAATGACATCACGATTGATGAATTGATTCAATATGTGAAAGCACCTGACTTTCCGACAGGTGGCATCATTTATGGGTATCAAGGTGTTAAAGAAGCTTTTGAAACGGGACGTGGAAGAATTGTCATCCGTGGACGTGCTGAAATTGAAAACAGCGACAACGGCAAAACAAAAATTGTCATTACCGAAATACCTTACTTGGTAAATAAAGCCGAAATGATTATCAAAACCGCTGAATTGGTGAATGATAAAAAGATTGAAGGAATTACCAATGTAAATGACGAGTCGGACCGTACAGGAATGCGTGTTGTTTATGACTTGAAACGGGAAGCTATTCCTCACGTTGTATTAAATAAATTATACAAATACACACCGCTACAAACCTCATTTAGTGTAAATAACATTGCGCTTGTGGATGGTAGGCCTCAAATGTTGAATATCAAAGATTTGTTAGCACGGTTTGTAGAACACCGGCACGATGTGGTGGTCCGGCGTACACAATTTGAATTACGTAAAGCTGAGGAACGGGCACATATTTTAGAAGGGTTGATTATCGCCAGCGACAACATTGACGAGGTAATCCGCATCATACGTGCGTCAAAAACTCCTGACGATGCCCGCGAATCTTTAATGCAGGCCTTCTCGTTGAGCGATTTACAAGCGAGGGCCATTGTGGAAATGCGGTTACGTCAACTTACCGGTCTGGAACAGGATAAGCTCCGTGCAGAATACGATGAGATTAAAAAATTGATTGAATATTTAAAAGAAGTTCTTGCAAGTAAAGAGCTTCGGATGAAGATTATAAAGGATGAATTAATTGAAGTAAAAGAAAAATACGGTGATGCCCGTAGAACGGAGATTGTTCCAGATGCGGAAGAATTCAATCCTGAAGATTTCTATGCTGATGAAGAGGTGGTAATCACCATCTCACATTTGGGTTACATTAAACGGACCGCACTGACTGAATTTAAGACCCAAAGTAGGGGAGGTGTCGGTTCCAAGGGAAGTACCACAAGGGACGAGGATTTCGTGGAACACCTATATATTGCCAACATGCATAGTACCATGTTGTTCTTTACTGAATTGGGAAAATGTTTCTGGCTAAAGGTCTATGAAATCCCTGAAGGTTCAAAAACTTCAAAAGGACGCGCAATCCAGAACTTGTTGCAAATTGATGCTGAAGATAAGGTTAAAGCCTACATCAATGTTAAAACATTGTCAGACAAGGAGTATATCGATAACCATTTTATTGTGTTGGCTACCAAAAACGGTATTATCAAGAAAACCAACCTTGAAGCCTACAGCCGACCCAGACAAAATGGCGTAAATGCCCTAACTATTCGGGAAGGTGATCAACTACTTGAAGCTAAATTGACGAATGGAAATCATGAAATCATCCTGGCTGTTCGCAGTGGAAAAGCCATCCGTTTCAATGAAAAGGGTGTTCGTGCTATCGGCCGTACTGCTTCAGGAGTCCGAGGAGTAAACCTTTCTGCTGGGGATTGTGTCATTGGAATGGTGTGCATCGAAGGTGGTAAAGAAAACATCTTGGTAGTTTCAGAAAATGGCTATGGAAAACGTTCCGATTTGGATGACTACCGCATTACCAAAAGAGGTGGGAAAGGGGTGAAAACGCTCAATGTCACCGAAAAAACAGGTATGCTCATTGCCATGAAAGGAGTTACCGACGAAAACGATCTGATGATTATCACCAAAAGTGGTTTGACCATCCGCCTAGCTGTCGCGCAGTTGCGGGTGATGGGTAGAGCCACACAGGGAGTTCGGCTGATCAACCTGAGAAAAGGTGATCAGATTGCAGCTATTGAATATGTTGCGGCGGGTGAAAAGGATGAAGATATAGAAGTGGCTGATATGGATTATACAACAGGAGAAGATACTGAGGAATAGATTGAATAAAATTCATTTTTAAACTATATTTGCGCCTTAAAAAATTAACTAAAATTTTAAACAATGAAAAAACTAGCATTATTACTATCTTTTTGGATGGTTGTGTTAGCGGTTTCAGCACAAAATTCAAAGGTACAGAGTGCTATTAACCGCATAAAACCCATGTACAATGAACTCGATAAAGCCAAAGAGGACATTGATTTGGCCGTGGCCCATGAAAAAACGATTGGTAGTGCCAAAGCATGGAAAGTCCGGGGTCAGGTATATTATGAAATTGCCCGGAGTACCGACGATAAATTCAAAAATTTATGTGAAAATCCAGTACAGGTGGCTATTGACTCTTACAAAAAGGCACTGGAATTGGATGTAAAAAACCAATTTAAAACTGAAATTGAAAACCAATTGAAACTTATCGGGGTTTTACAAATCAATAAAGGAATTGAATTTTTCAATGCCAGTCAATTTGATAAAGCTTTTAATGCCTTTACCAGCTCCTTGAAGATTGATGAAATGGTTCAGTCAGGTGCTATTGACACCATGATCATTTTCAATGCGGCAATTGCAGCCGATAGGGCAAAAATGTATGACCAAGCCATTGAATACTACCGGAAAACTGCTGCGTTAAAGTACGAAGGCTCAAAAGTTTATGGATACATTGCTTCAACCGAACGTGAGCGCGGAGATACTGTAGCTTTTGTCAATGCATTAAAGGAAGGCATTGATGCTTACCCAGAAGATAATTCTGTATTGATGGTTGAATTGATCAATTATTATTTGAACAAAGACATGTCGGATTTGGCGTTAGGATACCTTACCAAAGCAATTGAGAAAGACCCGGGAAACCAGACATTTTATTTTGCCCAGGGAGCCTTGTACGATAAATTAAAAAACTTCGACTTGGCAAAAGCTTCGTATGAGAAGGCTGTAGAGCTAAAAAGTGACTATTTTGATGCCTATTACAACCTGGGTGCCTTATATTTTAATAAAGGTGCCGATATGTTGAAAGAGGCTAACAATATCCCTGCTAATCAACAAGCTAAATATGATGCGGCTGTAAAAGAATCGCTAAAAGAACTTGAAAAGGCATTACCATATCTGGAAAAAGCACATAGCATTGATGGTACTGAAAAATCTACAATACTGACTTTAAAGGAAATTTATTTCAAATTGCGTAACGACAAAGAGGAATACATGACCAAATATCAAGAAATGAATGAAAAAGCTAAAGCATTGGCTGAATAAAAAGATAAGCCGGAGATTTTTCCGGCTTTTTTTGAATGAATTATATTTAACATAATATATATTATCAGATTAGCTGAATGACAATTTTTATAGCTTCAAAATCGGTTTTTCTGGCTATTTAGAATTGGCTTTTTGATTAACGACGTTGAACTGGACCTTTAAATATCCGTCGTTGGGAAAAAGTTTCAAACCATAATTCAATAAGTCAGCAGCTTCTTTCAATTGATTCTGGTTGATTAAAAATTCAGAATATTTTAAAAACCCATCAATTGCCAGGGACTTGCTGGCTGCATCGGTTTGAAAAGTTTTAGCGTTCAACATTTCATCCAACTTTGATTTTGCATCATCTAAATCGCGGCTACCTTGGCTCACATTGTTCGACATCATTTCATTCATGCCAATATAATACAGCAACAAAATATCCTCCTTACGATTCAATTTATCGAATAATTTTGCAGTTGTGGCCACTTTACGGTAATCTCCTTTATCAAATTGGGCTTTTATTTCTTTTTTTAACTCATCCTTAAGAATATTGATAAAATCAAAATTCTGTTCATATAATTCCCCCTCTTTGTCTTTTTTAATGAATTTGGTTGCGTATTTTATGGCTTGCTTAAACCCATCCTTGTAATCCTCACGCAGAACGGGGTCCTCCGAAATGGACAATTGGTAAAAGCACATGGCCACATATAAATAAGGCTCCGCATCAATGGAACTTTCCTCGTCGTAGGTATATTTATCTGCCTTAAATAAACAACTTTCGTATTTGCCTTGATTATAAAGCTTTGCAAGCTTCTCATAAGTTCCACCGGCAACTTGACCCAAAAGCATATCCGTAAAAAATACTACAAATGCTAGCGATAAAAATACATTTTTCATCCGAATTACTATTTGATTAATCAGTTTGATTGACTTTCACTGATTTTAAAATATTCATTTTAAACCTTACTAATTTGCGAAAAAAAATTAAACCTTTGATTAAAAAATCAACCTTTATGCAAACAAAAAGATTGTTTCTAGCTATACCGCTATCTAACGAACACTTACATGATTTACAAAAAATATGTCTGGCTCAGCCAAAACTGCACAATGTAAGATGGGTACCTGAGGCAAATTTGCATATCACGGTGTACTTTTTTGGCGATGTGGCAAACTCTCAAATACCAAATCTGATTAATCAGATTTCGCAATCTTGTGAACAAATACAAGTTTTTAACATCGAATTCTCGCATGTGCAGACAAGTCCCAAAAGGAACCCATACATGCTGTGGTCGGTATATAAACCTAACAATCAGTTTAATGAAGCTTATTTCAGTATTTGCCAAAATACGAATTCAAGAGCCCAGGTCCCTCCCGCCATTCACGTTACATTGGCCCGGTTCAAAGCCGGTGATCAACAGGTTAGTTTTCAATTATCTATACCAATAGCTACCACCAAAATCCCTGTAGAAATGATGATTCTTTTTGAATCGGAACTTCATCCAAATGGCTCTAAGTATTCAGAAATACAATCGTTTATTTTAAAACAAAATTGATGAGCAACTAACAATCAATGTCAGTTCGTTAACAGGTTGAATATTATAGTATCAAGTAGTCAATATCAAGATATGAGATTGGGAGATACGGGATTGGGAAAAGCTCATTTTTGTTTTTTACCGACCATGAGGTTATAATACGCTTCACTGATATTTCGGTATTGGTTTACTTCATCCTGAATAAAGAAGAACCTCCCCCCCCACTTGTACTCTACTTTTATGTAAACCAAAGATGTATTTCCCTGGGTTATAGAGATACGGGTAACTGTTTTTCCCGGAGAATCAAATGTAAGGGGCTGTTCATTGGGTTCTAGTTGGGCGGAATTGGAAACAGAAGGTGTTGATTTCTCAATCATTACTTCATCAGTAATATTTTCATTTTTTACTGTTGATCGATTTTTATCTGTCGCTGGAACCACCTTGGATTGAGATTCCCTGGTAACCGTGGATTCTTGAATTTCAGTCTGCTGGGTAAGATTCAGATTGTTTCTTTCATTTTCCTCTTTCTCGGGATTAGCTTTTTCCATGGGCTCCTCCTTTTTTACCACATCTTCCTTTGTACCAGCTTTTATACCCTTGTCTTTATTTTTTTCATCCTCTTCATGCTTTTGTTTGATTTGGTCTTCAATTTCTTCCATCCTCTTGATGATTTCTAAGGTATATTCCTTATCATAATCAAAGTCGTTGATAGAGGCTTCATATCTGATTTTACCTACGGGATTCACAAAAAACATGGTGTCAACTTCAGGATATGTTTTAAAAAGGGTCACATTGAAGTCAAAATCCTGAAAAGGCTCAAAGTCAGGATCGGAAGTAACTTTGGCGGGAACCTGTGTATTAAATTCAACTTTTTTAGCCACATAACCAGCTTTTTCAAAATGAAACAGATACAAATGGTTCAATTGGAGCACAAATTCGAATTTTCCGTTGTCGGTAGTAAAATAGGTATCAATCTCTTTGCCATCTTGATACAATGTAATTTTGGTCTGTTCATTTGCCCCCCATTCGATTTTCAGTTTTCCATAGGCTACCACTTTATCGGCATCTTGAGCCAACAGATTCAATGAGGGAATAAACCATCCCAGGAATAGGAGAACCAGAATTTTAACATGTTGGGCCATCGTTGAGTAATAAATTATATGAAATACAAATTATTGTAAAAAATGTTTGGCACTCGGCCATTTCAGTTCTTTGAATCCGGATTGGTAGGTATTCTTTTTAAAAATTCTCCACGTATAGGCCAATGGTGGCCTTGATCGAAAACCAAATTGCCCCGTATCCAGACTTTTTCAGCACTGCCTTTAACTTTCATACCCTCATAAATATTGGTATCACAGTTTTGCCAGTGATCCGCTGCCAAAATGGTCGATTCGTGATTAGGATTCCAAAGGACAATATCTGCGTCATAACCTTCAGCTATAGAACCTTTTCTGGATAACCCAAAGATACGGGCTGGCTGGCTGGCTGTTATAGCTACCCATTGTTCGAGACTAATTTTGTTTTGCAATACTCCATAGGTAAAGAGTAACGAAAGTCGGTGCTCCACTCCTCCAGCCCCATTAGGGATTTTTGTGAAATCATTCATTCCTAATTCCTTCTGACTTTTCAGATGAAAGGAACAATGATCGGTCCCTATAGTTTGAATGGCACCCGATGAAAGCTGATCCCAAAGAATTTGGGAATGCGAGGCTTCACGGAGTGCCGGACTAAAAACGTAGGGTGCAGTCTGGTGGAATGCCCCTTTGAGTTTTTCAATATCCAGCACCAAATATTGTGGACAGGTTTCGGCATATACCGGACAACCTTCGGCTTGTGCTTTGGCTATGGAATAAATGGATTCGCCAGAGGAAACATGTACAAAATAGATGCTTGCCCCGGTCTTATTTGCTAAGCTTATGGCTCTTTCGACGGCATGGTTTTCGGTTTCGGGCGGTCTTGATAAGGCGTGGTAAATTGGTTCGGTGTGGCCTTGAGATAAATATCTTATTTGTAAATCATGGATGGCATCCCCATCTTCGGCATGAATGGTAGCCAAAACGTTAAGTTTCTTGGCCAATTCCAGAATTTTTTCCAAAGCAGGTTCATCAATCCCAATGGTTTCTTTATAAGCCATATAGACTTTAAACGATTGGATTCCATACTTTTGGATACAATACGTCATTTCCGATTCCAGATTCTCATGATACAAGATAGGGCTTACGTGGAAGGAATAGTCGCAAATACAGGTTTCAGCATCTTTTAACCTCTCCTGCAAGGCGTCAGGAAGCGATTGGCCCCGCTTGGGGGTAACAAAATCAAGAATGGTGGTTGTACCGCCAGCAATGGCTGCTTTGGAACCGGAGAAGAAATCGTCGGAAGTGAATCCGGCATTGGTTTTCAAGTGAAAATGCACATGGGGATCAATTCCACCGGGAATGATGTATTTGTTGGCAGCATTAATAACCAAAGTCTGATCATCAGGTTTAGTCAACCCCGCACCTACCTTTGAAATGATGCCGTCTTCGATGAAAATATCCAGTTTCTTTGTTCCATTGCTATTTATTATCAACCCATTTTTAATCAGGTAACTCATACGCTGCACATTAATTGATAAAATATAGGTAAATTTCCTAAAAAAAACTGGATTCCATGCCTAATAATTCTTTAATCTTCAAAAGGGGAACGAATCCTACAAATATTGAATCAATGTTCACCCACAAGCTCAAATTATTTCAATAAAAGCTTAATTTTGCTTAGTTTCAAGTTAAACCAAAAACAATAGTATGCAGCAAGATATGTATCATAACAAAACCAAGATTGTAGCAACAGTGGGCCCTGCCATTGCTTCAAAAGAGATGCTCAAGAAGTTGGTGGAAGCCGGAGTGAATGTATTCCGGCTGAATTTTTCGCATAGCAAACATGAGGAACACAAACAGGTAATTGATTATGTGTTGGAAATCAATGAGGAATTGAAAACCAATGTGGCTCTTTTGGCCGATTTGCAGGGACCGAAATTAAGAATCGGCGAAGTAGAAAATAACTCCGTACTATTGGAAGAAGGTGCTGAAATTGAGTTTGTAAACGAAAAAATTGTTGGAAATGCTCAACGGGTTTACATGAGTTATTCCCTTTTCCCTTACGATGTTCAGGTAGGCGATACCATTTTGATTGATGACGGTAAGATTAAATTACAAGCCGTTTCAACCAACCGCAAAAACTCGGTGAAGGCTAAAGTCATCTATGGAGGTGTGTTATCCTCAAAAAAAGGGGTGAATCTGCCAAATACCCATATTTCGCTACCTAGCTTAACCCCTAAAGACATTGAAGATGCAGAATTTGCGCTAGATAATAATGTGGACTGGATTGCCCTTTCGTTTGTGCGTTCTGTAACCGACATTGCTGATTTGAAGGATTTGATTAAGAAAAGGAAGAAACATACCAAAGTAATTGCAAAAATTGAGAAACCCGAAGCCCTGCACGAAATTGACAACATTATTGATGTGACCGATGCCATAATGGTCGCCAGGGGGGATTTGGGTGTAGAGCTCCCGTTCCATGAAGTTCCCATGATGCAAAAAATGTTGGTTGAAAAATGTATCAAATTTGCAAAACCGGTTATTATTGCCACGCAAATGATGGAAAGCATGATCAGTAATTTTAGCCCCACCCGTGCCGAAGCCAACGATGTAGCCAACGCGGTTATCGACGGTGCCAGTGCCCTCATGTTAAGCGGCGAGACCAGTGTGGGCAAATATCCGGTTGATGTAATTAAAAGCATGCGCGAAATCATTGCCTACACCGAACAGAACGGTTATCGCTATTATAGGGAGCATTCCCCTTCGGTGATGAACCACTCATTTATTCCAGATTCTATCTGTAGAACCGCCTGCGTGATGGCTCAGCAGACCCATGCCAAATCCATTGTGGTGCTCACCTATTCGGGTTATACCGCCTTCAGGATTGCCAGCCACCGACCTTATGCCAACATTTATGCCTTTACTCCCGACAAAGGGTTGGTTCGGCAAATGTCGTTACTTTGGGGAACCCGTACCTTTTTTAGTGATGAATTCTTATTTACCAACGATGCCATTGAATTTTCGATGAAGCATTTAAAAGAAAACCATTTCATTCATGACCATGAACTGGTAGTCCATGTGGGTAGTATGCCTTTGAATAAGAAAGGTCAAACCAACATGGTGAAATTATCGAATCTTTAGAAACTATATTGAGTATATGGAAAAATGGAACTGATACGTTCCATTTTTTTGCTAGTGTCAAGTCAAATATAAAAAGTCGGGTAATATTCACCCGGTGACTTTTTGATTATAGTATGCTTTATTAACGCCCGGAGTCACCGGGTGAATAGATGCAAACGAATGCTTGACTTGGACACTAGTGTTTATTTACGCGGGGTATTCTTTGTTCAAGAAGCATGAAATCAACCAGAACGATAGCTGTCATGGCCTCTAATATTGGGGGAACACGCAATGCCACGCATGCATCATGGCGCCCCTGAATGATCAGTTCATCTACTTTCTTAGTTTCAAAATTCATGGTTTGCTGAGGCTTGGCAATGCTTGAAGTAGGTTTAATGGCTACTCTGAAAACCAATTCATTTCCATTCGAGATACCTCCATTGATTCCGCCTGCATAGTTGGTCTCAGTTTTTCCCGAAACATCCACAATGGAATCGTTGTGTTCCCAACCTGTCATTTTTGCGGCCTGAAAACCGCTACCAAATTCAATTCCCTTGACAGCCGGAATGGCAAATACCGCATGGCTCAGAACCGATTCCAGAGAGTCCCAAAAGGGTTCACCAATTCCTACAGGAAGTCCTGAAACCCTGCATTCCACAATGCCCCCAATGGAATTGTGATCAGCCAAAGCTTTGTCAATGGCTTCCTCAATATGTTGACTACCTCCCGCTTCAGTTAAAAATGCCTGAATGGTAATTTGCGGAAGAAGTTTTTTTGCCAACACCCCAGCAGCCACAATTCCGGTGGTCAATCGGGCTGAAAAATGACCTCCTCCCCGGTAATCGTTGAACCCGCCAAATTTCACTTTACCCACATAATCGGCATGTCCGGGTCTTGGAGATGATAACAGATTTGCATAATCACCCGAACGGGTATTCATGTTTTTAAAAAAGATGGTAATGGGCGCCCCGGTGGTTTTTCCGTTAAAAATCCCCGACATGAGTTCCGGAATATCTGCTTCTTTCCGGGGTGTAGTTCCTTTAGCCCCCGAGCGGCGGCGGCTCAAATCCGGTTCAAAATCGGCTTCTTCCACGGATAGTCCGGCGGGACAACCATCGATACAAATGCCCACTCCTAAGCCATGCGATTCCCCGAATATCTGGACTTTAAAAACTCTTCCAAAACTGTTCATTGCTTCCTATTTTAATACGTGTTGATCCTGACACCTAGCAATTCCATGTCATTATAAAAACCAGGATACGATTTATTGACGCACTCAGCTCCTTCAATGAGTAAGGGTCCCTGAGCATTTATGCCAGCCAAAACCATAGCCATGGCTATGCGGTGATCGTGATGGGACGAAACTTTTCCCTCGTGGATTTTTCCTCCTTGTATTAACATCATATCATCCTCTATTTCAATATTTAATCCAATTTTATTAAACTCATTCTTTAAAGACAAAGCCCGGTTGCTTTCTTTGTGTTTCAACCGGTGAACGCCTTTGATTTTTGAAATCCCTGCGCAATTGGCTGCCAAAGCTGTTAACACAGGAAATAGGTCCGGGCAATGAGTAGCATCGAAGGTAAAAGCATTTAAGGAGGAGGTTGACGTGACTTCGATGGATTTTCCAAGTGCTTTAACCTGTACCCCACTATCTATAATAGCTTTGAGTACCGCTTTATCTGCCTGGGTCGAATTTATATCCAATCCTTGTACCTGTGCATAACCACCAATGGCACCGGCAATCAAAAGACCTGCCGCCCCGCTCCAGTCGCCTTCCACCCAATATTCTACGGCTTGATATTGCTGATTTCCTTTGATATGGAACGTTTCGTAATTCGAATGCTCAATGGTTCCCCCAAATGCTGTTATGGCTTGCAGCGTCATGTCGATGTATGGGATGCTTGTTAAGCTCTGAACCGAAAGTTCTGAATCATGCGATGCTTTGGGTAGGGCTATCAACAAACCCGTTAAAAACTGACTGCTTAAACTTCCATCCAAAAGTGCCTTGCCACCTTTTAAGGGACCTTTCACAAAAATGGGCGGGAACCCCTGGTTTGTGGATGTGTTAACGCCCAGTTGTTTCAAGGGGTCTTCCATAAATCCTACCGGACGTTTAAGCAATGAACCTTCAGCAGTAAGCTGAATTACGTTATTAAACAGTGCCACCAGAGGAGTGAACATGCGCAACCCGAGCCCGGCTTCCCCACAATGTAAGGTCTCCGGACGCCCAATCCGGGTGGGATCTACCCTGACTGAATGTTCCTTAAATGAAAGATGGCAACCAAAACGCTGGGCAATATCCAGTGCTGCTTTGGCATCATCGCAATCCGAAAGATTACTGATTTCAACCTCATTGTTATTCAAGATAGCTAAGGCAATGGCCCGTTGAAAAAAACTTTTTGAAGCCGGTGCGGTGACCGTTCCATGGATTTTAGAAGGAAAAATTAATTTATCCATTAATTTAAGTAAATATTATAACATTCTGGTTATAAATTATCTAAAATTTCTTTCATAATAGTTTCCTGGATTTGTCCAGGAGCTGTTTCATTCCCAATTTCCCCACTCACGAAGGTAAAAGGGGCACCCAATCGTAACGCGGCCACCCGCGTTATTTTTCCGATGTTACCCATTCCAATGACCAAAATCGGGAAAGGTTGATTGTATAAGGCCATCAAACGCGTATTGTCGGAAAGTTGATTCACCTGTGTGGCTATTTTAACCAAATCGGCCCCTTTTTCAATAGCCCCAATTACCAATTCATCTAGCAATTCAATTTCAGGTGTTTCCTTGTAGTTGTGGTATGAAACAATGACCAAACAACCCTTGCTTTTTGCATGGGTGACAAGCTCTTTGGTATAGGCATCCCCCGCTTCAATCTCAATATCCACCCATTTTGCCCCATTATCTATCGCCAATTTCAACAGCTCCGTTTGTTGAGCCGGAGACATACCGTCGGGCCTACAGGTGGCTATTAAATTAGGATGAGAGCGAAACAACCGCTCAACTTCAGGTAACGAAAGTTGGGTCTTTTCCAACCGTATCTCAGCCATCTCTGCACCCTGCAGCAGTTTACTGATGTTTTCGAATCCTTGACAAGCTATGGAACGACAAAGCATGTGATTATTTTTAAATTACTGAGGGAACGAATATAATCAAAATTCTACGGATTGTAAATCACTAATTTTCATGGGATGAATGACGGCTTCACCCAGTCCTTTCATCAAGATAAACTGGATGATATCGCCCTCCTTCTTCTTATCCATGGTCAGTGCATTCAATACCTCCTCTTTTTTGCTATTTATGGTAATGGGAAGGTTTAGGTTTTTTAACAAGGAACAAATCCGTTGAAAATCGGTGCCGGACAAAAACCCCATTTGCAGGGAAAGCCTGGCAGCAAATACCAATCCGATGCTCACGGCATATCCATGAGGCACGCCCATCACTTTTTCCACGGCATGTCCATACGTATGGCCTAAATTGAGTTTTTTACGTTCCCCCTGTTCTTTTTCATCTTTGTTGACTATAGTTGCTTTAATCTCAACAGAATTGCTTACTAATGCTTCAATGGCATCGGGATGTAACGCAATTGCTTTTGTGTAATTCTTCTCAAGCCATTCGAACATGGCTTTGTCGGCAATCAAGGTATGCTTTACTATTTCGGCAAAACCACAACTTAATTCCTCTGTACCAAGGGTCTGAAGCATTTTGGGGTCACAAATCACAAAATCGGGTTGATTAAATACCCCAATCATGTTTTTAAATCCCCGGTGGTTGACACCATTTTTTCCACCTACACTCGCATCAACCTGCGACAATAAGGTAGTTGAAATGAACCCAAATCGGATTCCCCTTTGATAAATGGAAGCTGCAAAGCCCACAATGTCGCAAACAATACCTCCGCCCACAGCCAGTAAAAACGAAGTCCGATCAGCCTTAAAGCTGATCAATTGATCAATGATAGCATCAATGGTTTCGAGGGTTTTTATTTGTTCAGTTTGCCCGATGCTTATGATGGGGTATTCCTTAAATGCCTCCCCGTATAGTTTGCGGACCTTTTCATCGGTCAACACAATCACCTGGCCTTTTTGAGGAAGGTATTTTTTAAAATTCTGGTAATCCTCGCCAATAAACAATTGCGAAGTGTTGTTGCCTCCTGAAATAGTTAGCTTTTTCATTCGTTATTCGTTCATGATACGGGTTTGCTTGTTGATGGATTCCTGGTGAATGGCTTTAAACATATTGGCCAGAAATTCATCGCTTAAATCGCGGTTTTTACCTTTCTCAAGCACTTTATCTAATATCTCGTGCCAACGATCGGGCTGTAAAATGGTAATATTGTTTTTCTTTTTGTATTCCCCAATTTTTTCGGCCACCTTCATCCGCTCTTCCAAAATATTCAACAATTCATCGTCGTATTTATCAATCTGGTGCCTCAAGTCTTCCAGGTTGTGAATAAAATCTACGTTATCGGAGTTTACAGAACGCAACACCAGTTTGCCAATCAGTTTACCCAATTCGGTGGGTGTAATTTGCTGTTTGGCATCGCTCCAGGCCTTATCGGGGTTACAGTGGGTTTCAATAATGAGCCCGTCGTAGTTCAAGTCCATGGCTTTTTGTGATATTTCTTGCAGAATATCCCTACGGCCACCGATATGGCTGGGATCGCAAATCATGGGGATGTTGGGCATTTTTTGGCGCAACTCAATGGGCAATTGCCATTGGGGAGCATTGCGGTAGCGGGTTTTATCAAATGTCGAAAATCCCCGGTGTATGGCTCCCACACGGGTGATTCCTGCGCCCTGAATCCGTTCAATGGCACCCATCCACAATTCTACATCGGGATTGACCGGGTTTTTGATAAATACAGGAATGTCAACTCCTTTCAGGGCATCGGCAATTTCCTGCATGGCAAACGGATTTGCCGATGTACGGGCGCCAATCCAAATAATATCAACCCCGAAACGGAGTGCTTCATACACGTGTTTCACGTTGGCTACCTCGGTAGAAACCTTCATACCTACCTCTTTTTGAACCAGCTTGAGCCACTCCAACCCGATGCTTCCCACCCCTTCGAAGGAATTGGGGCGCGTACGCGGTTTCCAGATGCCAGCCCGGTAAACCTCAATATTCATGGCCTTCAATTGACGGGCGGTGTCCATCACCTGTTCTTCGGATTCGGCACTACAAGGACCGGCAATAATTAATGGGCGCGCTGTATTTTGTAGCCCCCAGTTTTTAAATGGCTGAGTTAAAATTGCATTCATATAATAAAATTGCTTGAATTTACATTAATTTATTTAAACAGCACCCGTTTGATCCGGTTCGAATCTTGAATCAATTGCCTGATTTTTTCAGGCTCATCGTTCTCGATGTGTTTCCGGAACTCTTTCAATTTGCTGATGTAGGTATTTAATACCGTAATTACATTTTCTTTATTCTGTTCAAAGATAGGTGCCCACATATCGGCGGAACTTTTAGCTAGGCGCACCGTGGAATCGAATCCACCGCTGGCTAAATCGAAAATATGTTTTTCGTTCTTTTCCTTATCGAGCACTGTTAAAGCCAAAGCAAACGAACTGATGTGCGAAATGTGTGAAATGTAGGCTGCATGCACATCGTGGTTGGCACCGTTCATGTAAATCACCCGCATGTTGAGTGTTTCGAACATCCGTTTTACCAAAGCTAATGCCCGAATGTCGCTATCTTCGGTATCGCACATAATGACGGCCTTGCCATCGAACAGGTTTGAAATGGCCGCCCAGGGACCTGAAAACTCCGTTCCCGCCATTGGATGCGCCGCCACGTATTGTTTCCGTTTGGGATGGTATTTTACCCATTCCAACAATTTTCCTTTGGTAGAACACATATCGGTAACCACCTGCTTGTCAACTTTATCCAGGATTTTTGGCAGCACCCGCAGGGCTGCATCCACTGGAATGGCCAAAATTACCAATTCTGCTTTTTTCACTGCATCATCCAGTTCAAGCAGTTCATCTACAAAACCGATGTGCATGGCAGCATTGGCATTGATAGAATCGTGATCGACCCCAATGATATGGCTCGCCAATCCTCTTTTTTTCAGGTCGATGGCCGCGGAACCACCCATCAAACCCAAACCCACTATAGTAACTATCATACGTGTGAATTCTAATTATTTATTGACTTTTTGAAGTACTCCCACCAACCGGCTCAATACCATCTGAAGCTGATGTTCGGTACTGCACAGCGAAATACGGGCATATTGGTTTCCGTTGGAACCAAATATAGCTCCCGGTGTGATGAACACTTTGGCCTCCTGTAAAAAGTAATCGGAAAACTCAAACGAACCGTCGAATCCTTTAGGAATCTTTGCCCAGATAAACAAACCTGTTTGCGAGGTTTCATAGGTGGCTCCCAGCAAATCAAAAATCTGGTACACCCATTTCCGGCGTTCCCGGTATTGGGTATTCATGGAATCGTACCAATCCTGCATACTTTCCATGGCTTTAGCCGCGGCCAGTTGCAGGGGTTTGTACATGCCCGAATCCATGTTGCTTTTTATTTTTAGTACATGGCTGATGTGCTCGCGGCTACCGGCCACCATTCCCACCCGGAAACCTGCCATATTGTGCGATTTGCTGAGCGAATTCAATTCCAGTGCAATATCTTTTGCCCCGGGAACAGAAAAAATGCTTAAAGGTTGATTATTTAGGATAAAACTGTATGGATTATCGTTGCAAATCAAAATATTGTGTTTTTTTCCGAAGGCAACCAACTGATTGTAAAGTGACATAGATGCAGGTTGCCCCGTAGGCATGTGCGGATAATTGACCCACATGATTTTTACCTTTTCCAGATCGAGCTTTTCCAACTGTTCAAAGTCAGGATACCAATGGTTTTTGGGCAACAAATCATATTCCACCGGTTCGGCTCCTACTAAAAGAGAAACCGAGCGATAGGTCGGGTATCCCGGATTGGGAATCAACACCTGGTCTCCGGGATTTAAATAGGCCATACTGATGTGCATGATGCCCTCTTTGGAACCCAATAATGGAAGAATCTCACCATTGGCGTCCAAATGGATATTATAGAAATTGAGATACCATTGCGAAAAAGCATTCCTAAGCTCAGGAATTCCTATATAACTCTGATACCCATGAACTCCGGGTTCCATCACTTTTTGCGACAATACTTTCAGGGCGCTGATGGGAGGCATCAAATCGGGGTTTCCAATCCCAAGGTTGATGACCGAAGCTCCCTGACTGTTCATTTCTTCGATTTGCTTCAGTTTTTGTGAGAAATAATATTCGTTGACCAATTGGGTCCTGTTAGCCGGTGTTATCATAACTTATTGATGATGTATGTTTTCAAGCGATTCAATGCCATATTTGTATTCACCCAATATCTGCAAATCGACCACCAACGGGGTGATGGCCGTAATACTTTGTTGGTAGCGTTCGTAGCTGTCGAACGTAAGATCGACATAAAAGAAATAGCGGAACTCTTGCCCCACAATGGGCATGCTCTGGATTTTGGTCAGGTTGTGGTCATAAAAAGCCAGCACGCTCAATACCTGGCTTAAACTCCCCTTATGGTGCGGTAAACTGAAACATAGCGAAGCCTTGCTACAGGCAGAACCGGGATTGGATTCGGCATCTTGGTGGGCCAAGATCAAAAAGCGGGTATAGTTCTTTTTATTCGTCTCTATACCCGCGGCCAGTATCTCCAGTCCGTACATTTTGGCGGCCAAATCGCTGGCGATAGCGCCTTTACCAACCAGTTTCTTATCCTGGATTTTGCGGGCGCTCAAAGCAGTATCGGGTGATTCCACCAACTGAATGTGCGGGTATTGATTGAAAAATTTTCGTGTCTGGGCAATGGCCATGTAATGCGAATGCACCTCGGTAATATCGGCAATGGTTTGGCCCGGTAACGCCATCAGGTTTTGTTTTACCCTCAGATACTGTTCGCCCATGATTTTCACCGGAGCTTCACGTATCAATGCATAATTGGGTATTAAACTTCCGGCCACAGTATTCTCGATGGCCATGATACCATAATCAATTTTTTTATCGGAAACCAGTTGCACAATCTCGTCAAACGTTCCGATAGAAAGGATTTCGATGACCTGGTTACCAAAATAGGATCGTGCGGCTATTTCGTGAAAGGCACCTGCCCCGCCCTGGATGGCTACTTTTTTCAGCATGATTTGATTATAATTTTCGCTTCTCATTTTATCTATTATGAAAAAACCCCGCTTTGGGCGGGGTTCTGTTATATCTGTTTGCTATTTTACATACATACAAGCCCCGGTTTACTTCCCCCAGAAATAAAAGAAATAATAAAAAGAAGCATATCCGGTACGTGTTTTCATTCTGTGTTTATTAAAATTCGTCACAAATATGGGTGAAATATTTATAAATCCAAATAAAAATCGAGTTATTTTTTAATAAAATATTCGTTTTTGACTGATGTGGCTGTTTTTTTAATCAGTATCAAGTACAAAGTATCAAGACACAAAACTTAGAGATATGAGACAATAGAAACTAGAAATTAGACACTAGACTACTATTAACTATCTCTTTAATCCACCCACTGACTATTTCTCTTGTTTCTTAAATCACCTGTATTCTTTTAAAACAGAAACTTGTAACAGATTTTCTGATGGTAAGTTTCGCCCGGTTTCAGGATACAATCCGGAAAATTGGCATGGTTGGGGGCATCGGGGAAATTCTGAGCTTCCAGGGCAATAGCACAATAGGGTGTAAAAGGCATCTGGTTTTTACCCACCTGCGTACCGTCGAAGTGCATAGATGTGTAAACCTGAATACCCGGTTGGGTGGTAAACACCTCAAGCCCTCTCCCGCTCACCGGTTCACTTATTCTGGCGGCAAAGGCCATTTCGCCTGCTTTTTTATTTATCACCCAATTGTGGTCCAACCCGTTAACCAGTTGTATTTGTGGTTCGTCGCTGTTAATTACTTCACTGAGTTTAACAGGTTTGGTAAAATCCATATCGCTGTTTTTTACCTTGCGGATTTCACCGGTAGGAACAGAAATGTCACTTAGCACGGTAAAGGCATCGGCATTGATTTCCAAAAAATGGTTAAATATCTTTCCACTGCTTACCCCATTTAAATTGAAATAGGGATGGCTGGTCAGGTTTACTGCCGTGGTTTTATCTGTGGTTGCCTGAATATCAATCAGAAATTCGTTCTGGTTGTTCAACGCGTAAACAATTTCTACCTGTAAGTTTCCGGGATAATTTTCGTCGCCATCGTGGCTAAGCAATGACAATTGAAAGGCACTATGGTAACCTTCTTTGGTTATAGGTTTTACCTCCCAGTTTTTCAGGTTAAAACCCACCTTTCCCCCATGCAGGTGGTTGGTCCGGTCGTTTTGGTACAATTTAATGGTTTTTCCTTCCAATTGAAACATACCATTGCCAATACGGTTGGCCATGCGGCCACATATAGCTCCCATGTATCCATCGCCAGTTAAAAACTCTTCAGGGGTACCGTAACCCAAGGCAATATCTACTTTTCGGTCTCCTTCGGGAACTTTTATAGAAATAATTTTTCCCCCTTGGGAGATAAATTCAACTACAACTCCATTTTGGTTGGTTAATTGGAAAGTGGAAGTTTTCATAAAAGGTTTACTTAAAAATTAAGGCTTAAAATTTTGTGGTATTTGTGGTTGGTTAAATAAAAAGAGGTTGTCCAATTAGACTCTGTAAGTCCCCGTGTTCTTTGTGCATTCCAGTGTAATAAAAAATAGTTACACAGAGTATTACAAAGATTCACAGAGGAAATTCTCTCATCAGACAACCTCTTCGGTTTTATTTTTTCTTTTTACTCATCTTTGACCATAGCAACATTCCTCCTCCAAACACAGCCATAAAGACTCCTGACCATATATTAATGTTGATTTGCAATGACTTAGCATACATTTGGGCATCTGAAAGGGTGGCCATACCAAAAACAAAGACCAATACACCCAATACGGAAAATAATAATCCTATAGGAATTCGAATATCTAACATAGTTGTTTCCTCCTACCAAAATAATATAGTTAATACAATAAGAATGATACCTACAATCCAAGCTAAAGTGGATGGGCGGCTGATCCATTTTCCATCGTTGAAATTCTCGCGAGGTGTCAGTGAATAGACCAATCCCACCAATTCTTCATCGGTTTTGTTTTTCTTGGTGGCCAAGGATAATCCGATGGTAATGGAGAAACTGGAAACGAAAGCAAAGATAGCAGTCCAGAAGTTTTGTGCCATTTCAACGGGATACACATGAACCACGCCCAGCCATCCACCTTTCACAAGGGTTGTGGCTCCTTCAGGTGCAGTTAAACCGTGGTGTAATAAAGCAATGATAAAGCCGGCTAATAAACCAATAAACGCGGCATGTCCGGTGGTACGTTTCCAGAACATACCCAGTGCAATTACTGCAAATAACGGGGCATTAATCATGGAGAAGATGGTTTGCAGAAAGTCCATGATGTTGCCAAACAAACCGGCTAAATACGCGGCAGCAATACTTACCAACACGCCAAAAATAGTAGCCAGCCGACCTACTTTCAGGTAATGTTTCGAGTCGACTTCGGGATCGTTGGTAGCCGGACGGATGTAACTCTGATAAATATCGTAGGTCCAAACAGTGTTGAACGCCGAAACGTTTCCTGCCATACCCGACATGAACGAGGCCAATAAAGCAGTAAGACCCAGACCCAAAACCCCTGCTGGTAAATAATGTTTCAACAGCATGATGATAGTCAAGTCATAGTTGGTTTGCCCAGTTGTTGGATCAGTGATTGAAAAACCTTTGGTGGGATCGTTCATCAACACCAAAGCCACAATACCAGGAACGATAATCAAAAATGGAATAAACATTTTCGGGATGGCACCAATCAAAGGGGTTTTCCTTGCAGCAACAGGTGATTCTGCGGCCATGGCACGTTGTACAATCAGGAAGTTGGTACACCAATAGCCAAACGATAGTACAAAACCTAATCCAGCAAAAATACCATACCATTCTACCCCCAGGGGATTCGCTTTCGCTGTTCCCGTGTATTTCCAGGTAGAGGTGAAGGCATCGGCTGCCAAGCCTTTATCGGTGACTATGGGAGCCAAACTCTCTTGTAAACCGTCCCAACCGCCGACCTCTTTTAAAGCCAAAAATACAATGGGGAATAACCCGATAACAATGATAAAGAACTGCAATACTTCGTTATAAATAGCCGACGATAGGCCTCCCAAATAGGTATAGCCCAACACAATGGCTGCTGAAAGAATTAGGCTTAAATTAAAATCCCAGCCCAATACTTTTTCCATCAGGATAGCCAGGGCATACATCGAAATACCAGAGGCCAAAATGGTCATCACGGCAAAAAGGATGGCATTTAAACCACGGGTTTTTTCATCGAAACGGAGCTTCAGGTATTCAGGTACCGAACGGGCTTTTGAACCGTAATAAAAAGGCATCATAAAGATGGCCAGGAATATCATGGCAGGAATGGCCCCAACCCAATAAAAATGGGTAGTCAGCATTCCGTATTTAGCTCCGGACCCGGTCATTCCCATCACTTCCAAAGCTCCAAGATTGGTGGATATAAAGGCCAAACCGGCAACCCATGCGGGCATCGACCTTCCGGCTTCCAAAAAGGCATTGGCATCTTTCATGTACCGTTTGAGTACCCACCCGATACCCAACACAAAAACAAAATAGATCAGCATAATCGCGTAATCTATCCAATGTAAATCGAACGTTTGTTCCATAAGTTTTAGCGTATTGATTTAAGTAATTAGTAATTGAGGTATTTTACGTTTGTTGATTATTTATTTCGGTAATTTAATTCCCATTGCCAGGCAGATAACGTCATCTCATCCAACGTTTTTTCTGCTTTCCAGCCCAATTCTTTATTTCCAATGGTTGTATCGGCCCATATCTGTTCAATATCGCCCGGTCGGCGATCCACCACTTTGTAATTCAACTTTTTGCCGGTACTCCGCTCAAACGATTGAATAACTTCAAACACCGAAAATCCGTTACCGGTGCCAATGTTAAACATTTCGTAATTTGATTTATTTGTGCCTTTAATCAGCCTTTCAATTGCCACAATGTGGGCTTTGGCCAAATCGACCACGTGGATGTAATCACGGATGCAACTGCCATCGGGTGTGCTGTAATCGCTACCAAAAACGCGCAGCTGTTCCCTGATGCCATAAGCGGTTTGGGTAATAAAAGGCATTAAATTGTTGGGAACACCGCGGGGCAGTTCGCCAATAAGGCCGGAATGATGGGCACCAATCGGATTAAAATAGCGCAACGCGATTCCTTTAATATTCGCCCCCGATTTGATGGTATCATTCAAAATAGCTTCGTTCACCTGTTTGGTATATCCATAAGGCGATTCGGCGGGCTTTACAGGTGCATTTTCGGTCACCGGAAGCTGATCGGGTTGGCCATAAACCGTACACGACGATGAAAAAACAAAATTCACCACCTGATGTTTTTTCATAGCCTCAAGCAAATTAATCATGGTTACCAAATTGTTGCGGTAATAATGCAGGGGAATCTGAACCGATTCGCCCACCGCTTTGGCAGCTGCAAAATGAATGACTCCCTGAATATCTTTATTCTGGTTGAAAAAAGCATCCATCTTTTCCTGATCGAGCAGGTCGAATTCAAAAAAAGATGGACGTACTCCTGAAATCTGTTCGATACGATCAACAATAAAAGCCTCAGAATTAGATAGGTTGTCAATTATCAAAACCTCATATCCCTGTTGAATCAATTCCACGGTGGTGTGAGAACCGATGTAACCCGTTCCCCCGGTGACTACTATTTTTCCTTTTGTTGTCATTGTTTTTTATAATGAATGGTGGGTAATTCTCTCAATCGTTGCGCGCTTTGTTCGGCGGTAATATCGCGCTGGGCGTTGGCCATCATTTCGTAACCAACCATGAATTTTTTTACCGATGCCGACCGCAACAAAGGCGGATAAAAGTGCATGTGCATGTGCCATTCCGGATGTTCCTGTCCATCGGTCAGAGCCTGGTGAATTCCGGCAGAATAAGGGAACGATGTCAAAAACAGGTTGTCATATTTGATGGTCAGTTTCTGGTACATAGCTGCAAAATCCATTTTCTCATCCTCAGTTAAGTCGGTAATCCTTGTCACTGGCCTCTTGGGAAGAATCATGGTCTCAAACGGCCACACTGCCCAAAATGGGGTCAGGCATACAAATGTATTATTTTCTGCGATAATCCGATCCTGTTTTTTCAATTCCTGTGTAAGATAATCGGAGAGCAAGGTACGCCCGTGTTGCTTAAAATACTGGGATTGTTGAATTTGTTCTTTTTCAACTTCGACAGGAATGGATGATTGTGCCCAAATTTGACCATGAGGATGCGGGTTGCTACATCCCATCACGCTTCCTTTGTTTTCAAAAATCTGTACATGGTTGATAAAAGACTGGCTTCCAATAGTCTGATATTCGTTACACCAAAGTTCGATGACTTTTTCGATATCAACTGCCTCCATTTCGGGAATGGTCAAGCTATGGTCGGGTGAAAAGCACAAAACCCGGCTAATGCCTTGTTCTGCTTTGGCAATAAATAGGCCATCAGTTAACTCTCCGTCCGGCGTATCGGGAAGCAATGCGCTAAAGTCGTTGGTAAACACAAAGGTGGATGTGTATTTTTCGTTTACAGGTCCTTGTGCCCTTTGATTTCCGGGGCATAAATAGCAAGTAGGATCATAACTGGGGCGATTGTCCTGTTGCGGTTTTTCGGTTTGTCCCTGCCAGGGGCGTTTGGCCCGGTGCGGTGAAACCAAAACCCATTCCCCGTTCAACGGATTGTAACGCCGATGCGGGTGTTCTGAAAAGTTTATCATAGTTTTATATTTTTTGCACGAATGGCACGAATTGACATAAAATTTAAACCTCAATATTCGTGATTCTTTATTCTACTTTCTTAATTAACGTGAGTTCGACCTAAGCGGCTTTTGCAATTCTATTATTATCAATATTTTCGATGTTTATTGAAGGTTTTTTAGGTAAAAAGCTATATGCGATA